>R04__coassemble_207_pt1 | contig 22294 bp, 21 predicted proteins | sample R04__metabat2_low_PE_025 | metagenome-assembled genome bin R04
CATCTGACATCTTCCCACTTTATGCACACTACCACATCACAACAATCTGCGCTCCACCGACCATGAACAGAATCATCATAAACCAGGTCGGTGGAGCGCAGAATGTTGTGATGTGGTACTGTGCAAAAAGTGGCAAGATGTCAGATGCATCGAATCTGTCAAAGTCATAGACAAATGTTGCAGCCTCTGCAAACCACTGACCATAAAGCTTGCCCCAAAGGGACTTAGCCCAACCGGTATCGGATATTGTGAGGTGAAGACCATCAGGGTCTACACAGTGCCAATATTTAGCAGTAATGAAATGACCAAGTGGGTACTTATAGTTGTGGAGAGCCATCTTAGGATAACCACTTGTACCAGATGTGAAGAACATGAGCATAGGATCATCGCCCTTAGGTGAGTCCTTTGTGCGTTTCCACTCGTTACTGTAGAGCTGCCACTCATCGTCAAAGCAGCGCCAGCCGTCCTTCTTACCATTTACTGAAAGTTTAATCGTAAGTGACGGCGCATTCTTTGCAGCCTCGTCTACTTGGTCTGTAACATCGCCGTCTGCTGTGCAAAGAATTGCTTTGACATCGGCAGCGTTGAAGCGATATTCAAAGTCATGAACCTTGAGCTGGTTTGTTGCTGGAATTGCAATTGCGCCGATTTTATGAAGCGCTAAAATTGCAGGCCAGAACTCGTAGTGACGCTTTAAAACAAGCATAACCTTGTCGTAGCGCTTGATGCCGAGAGCTGTGAAATAGTTCGCAGCCTTGTTTGAGAGTTCCATCATATCTTTGAAAGTGAAACGTCTCTCGTTCTTGTTGACATCGAGGTGAAGCATAGCAAGCTTGTCAGGCTTTGTCTTTGCAAGCTCGTCTACAACATCAAAAGCAAAGTTGAAGTTTTCAGGGTTCTTAAATTCAACTTTAACTGGTGTTCTGTTTTCGTTCTTTTCAACCTTAACCCACTTCTTGTAAACACGGGTCTTCTGCTCCTCGCCGAGACGCTTTGGCTGTTCGCCAGCTTTTGTCTCGATAGCTTGGAGTTCAGGGATTGGCTCGCCTGTTGGGTTGAGAACTATAGCGTAAAATTCGCAGTTTTGATTTTCAACTGCGCGCATGCCGTGAGGCGTGCTGGAATCATAATAGAAAGAGTCGCCAGCATGAAGTATCTCAGTGTGCTCGCCTACCTGAACCTCCAAAGCACCGGAGAGAACTATGTCAAGTTCCTGTCCTTTGTGAGTTGTGAGTTCAATAGGTTTGTTTTGCGCCTCTTCTGTATATTCAGCCTCAACGTAAAGAGGCTCAGAAATTCTGTTCTTGAAAGCTGCTGCTAGATTGTAATAGGTCATGCCGTGAGCTTTCTCGATTTTTTGTCCCTCACCCTTTCTTGTAAATACAAGTTTTGCAAGGTTCGGTGACTCACCTTCGATAAGGTCAGTTACGTCAACGCCGAATGTCTGAGCACAGCGGTAGAGGAATGCGAAGTTTAAGTCCTGCTTTCCCGCTTCGCAGGCCTCGTATTCCTCAACGGATACGCCTGTCTGCTCAGCCATGTAGGCGGTCGTATAGCCTTCGATTTCGCGAAGTTCGCGAATACGAAGCGCCATCTCAAAAATTTTAAGATCAAGTCCTGTCTGTTTTGCCATTATTTATTATTCTCCATTTCCGTGGTATCAAGCATTTAAAAACTCTTCAAAGTCTCGATAAGCTTTTCGACATCAACCGGTTTTGCTATGTGAGCATTCATACCGGCTGCAAGAGCTTTCTGCTTATCCTCGTCAAATGCATTTGCTGTCATTGCAATGATTGGAACACAATTTCTCGATTCATCATCGATGGCACGAATTGCTTTTGCTGAGTCATAACCATCCATAACTGGCATTTGAATGTCCATGAGGACGAAATCAAAGTAACCAGGTTTCATATTCTTAATAGCATCGAAGCCCTCAAGTCCGTTGACTGCTTCTTCAACTATCATGCCTTCCTCTTCGAGGAGGTCTTTTGCTATTTCTCGGTTGAGTTCGTTGTCCTCAACCACAAGGACTCGTTTGCCTTTGAGTTCAACTTTTTCTTCGGTTACTTCTATTTCACCAGTTGCTACCTCATCCTCATTGCCATAGCGGATGCGGAATTCAAGAACAACTGTGAAAGTTGAACCATGACCGAGCGTGCTCTCCACATCAATCGAGCCGTCCATGAGGTCAACGAGACGCTTGGTAATTGACATACCAAGGCCAGTGCCCTCGATGCCGCTCGTTGTGGTTGAACGCTCACGCTCGAAGCTCTCGAAAATGTTTTCAAGGAACTGTTGGCTCATGCCTATGCCGTTATCAGCAACTTTGATTTCATAGGCCGCATAACCAGGGCGCTTTGTGTAGATTTGTTTTACAAACACATCTACGTTGCCACCTGGTTCTGTGTACTTGATGGCATTGCTGATAAGGTTGAGTGAAATTTCATTTACGTGAAGTTCATCAGCAAAGATTGCCTCATTTTCAAGTTTGTCAATGTGGAACTTGAGGTCTATGTTGCGCGCCTTTGCAGACTCGGAAACGATTGTTTCAAGGTCAGCGAACATCTTCGGAATTGATGTCGGTCCCTCATCAAGCTGGACCTTACCAGACTCGATACGGGCCATGTCAAGTACGTCATTTATAAGACGGAGAAGATGCTGACTTGAAACCTCGATTTTGTCAAGATAGTCGAGTGCGCGTTCCTTGTCATCAATATGTTTCTTCGCCATGCCGGTAAAGCCCATGATGGCGTTCATCGGCGTTCTTATGTCGTGAGACATATTGAAGAGGAACGTCGACTTCGCTGCATTCGCAGCCTCGGCGCGTTTTTTCGCCTCGTCGAGTACTTCGCGCTGACGGAGTTCAGCTCTCACTCGCTCGTCTATATTTTGAAGACCAACCACAATAAGGTGTGACTTGTCATAGTCGGACGTTCTTACGAATTTAAGTCGGTAGTACATGATGCCAACATCGGTCTTAAGGCGGAAATCGACATTGTACTTGTTATTTCTGTCGAGCTGTCTCATTATTTGGCGGACTGAGATGCTCTTGTAAAATTCATCCTTGTCCTCATCAAAGAGCATAAGTTCTGCAAGTGCAACCATGCGCTCAGAGAATTTCGGCTGAGCATTTGGGTCACCTGTTATCGATGCTACAACTTCTTTTGTCGTGTAGCTCTGTCTGTAGTCAAGAGCGCGACCTGTGTTGAGGTCAACTATCATTGTCGCCTCATAGTCCTCAGTAAGACCGGTTATTGCATGAAGGTCGTCTCTTGCCTTCTCTCTCATAAGTGAGAAAGAGAGGAAGATAATTGAGAGTGTAAGGCCAATGCAGAGGAAACCTGAACCTCTCACCACAAGCTGCATAAGACCAGTTACAAGTGGAGGCACTATGAAACCCGCAAAAGCGAGGTCACGTCTTTTAAGCTCAGGCACGTTTTCTTTTGCAGCAATATAAAGTGCACGGCCTGCAGCAAAAGCTATTGTTCCGTAAAAGAGTACCGATGTAATCCAATGAAATGTGCCCTGGCTGTAGAGATGTGTCTCATTGTCGATTTGATAAATACCATCACCGAAGAAATATGGTGTCATAGCTCCGACAGTTGAGAGGAGCGCAGGCGCATGCCAAAGAAGTTTTACGTGTTTCCTATCAAAATAACCTGTGTCAAGTACCAATTCCTGGAAATAAAGCCAGACTGTGACCATGATTCCACTCATGATGAAATAGGTCGTGTACATGCCATAGACGTCTTTGAGATTGACATTCATATTGCCGTTGACATAGTAAACGCCAACATCTGAAATTGCGAAGACCACAACTATTAGAAGTACGGAGATGAATTCTTTGATGTTGTCGATGATTTTATATCGCCAAGAAAGAAGTGCAAGAGATAGGAGAATTGCTACGCAGAAAAAGTTAATTTCAACATAATATGCAAAATTCGAAATTTCGTATGTTTCCATGTTAGTTCTCCTTTACCAAAAATTCTATAAGTTGCTTCGTCGCAGTGCCATTTGGATGGCCGAAGTTAAAGTTTGCAAATGAGCCTATGTTGTGCGAGGCCTTGGTTATTGCTATCGCATGCTCAAGGACCTCCTGCGTCCTTGCGACAGGACCAGGTACATATTTGACATAGTCAAAGTAAAAATCGCGGGCGCCCTTGTAGTCCTCAAGGTCGTATGCGTAAAAGACCATAGGTTTGTCCTGGAGCGCAAAGTCCATACAAATTGAGGAATAATCTGTGATGAGCATATTTGACACAAGACAGAGGTCATTTACATTTTCATAATTTGTGACGTCGATTCCGCCACCCTTCACAAGTTCAGAATTGTTCACTTGTGGGTGAAGACGGACAAGCACTGCCGTCTTGTCATCGACGAGCCTTCTAAAGTCGATGTGTGACAGGATGTCACTTTTGTCTTCACGGAAGGTAGGCGCGTAGAGAATTATGTATTTATCACGAAGGGCCGGATAGTGTGTGAAGAACTCATCACGCACTCGAGCCTTCTCGGCCTCGTTGAAATAAAAGTCCGTATTTGGAGAGCCGAAGGTTAAAACTTTACTTGTGTCTACGCCAAACGCTTCAGCGTAAATCTGTTTTACGCTGTCGGATGAACATACGACGTACGAAAGTCTGGAGTTTGCGGCGATTTCGCGGCGGCGTATGTCGTTTGGTTGCGGGATCGCAAGACCAAACTTTTTAAATGCGCCAGCGCCGTGCCAAAGCTGCACGACTTTCGTACGAGCGTTTGGGTGTACATACGCAAGTGGCATAAAGTTATCGTTAAGGAAGATAAATCTCGACCTACCGAGACGGAGTGCATCGACCGTTACAAATTTGATTGCGCCAAGTTTTGAAGAGAGCGCAGTACGGTCAATTTTTATTGTCTTCCAATTTTCTCCACCAAAAGAATTTCGTTTTGCAAATTCCTTCTCAACCTCACCGAGGCTGTCAGCGAAATGTGCATTGTGCATCGAGACAAGGCCTACCCTGTTCTCGACGACACCAATCTTTGCACCTATGTCAAAGAAAAGGGCATAAATCATGAAAAGAAAAATCTTAAGAATTTTCTTTAAGTATTCCACGTCACTTGCCCCTTTCTAAAATTTTATTTATTCCAATGAAGTACTGTCTTACCAAGACGTAAAGTTGAGTCGGCATCAAAAGCCTTGTGGATGTCAGGAATTGTTCGAACCTCGAAAGCCTCGCCGACAAGTGTCTCAAGATAGTGGACAGCCTGCTCGTTGTCCTCGAGGAATTTAACTGTCTTTACAAAGTCCTCCCTACCAGAACGAGATGAACCGAACATGCGGATACCGCGTTCAAGCACCATACGGGTGTTGATGCCGACAAGGTTTTCCGAAACACCGCCGAGTGCTATTGTGCCCTCTGGGTTTATGTGGTCAATCATCTGATTGATTGCTGGCTCACAGCCCGCTCCACCAACGCACTCGAAGCAGTGGTCGAGCATCAAATCCTTTGGTATGTCATCGACATGCATGGTCTCCTCTACGAAAGAGAAATACGAGAGCTTGTCATAGTCCATACCAAAGACATAAAGTTTTGCGTCTGGGTAAAGCTTTGAGAGCAAGAGTGCTGTAATAAAGCCTAAGTTGCCGTCGCCCCAAATACCGATTGACTCTCGCCTTACGTGTGCGATTTTGTCAAATCTTGAGATTATGTGCATCGACACAGAGATAAGTTCTGTAAAGGCTGCAACGTCAGGATTTACATCATTTGAAATTCTAACAAGCCTGTCAGATGCCATCATGACATAGTCCTGAAGGAAACCATCAAAACCGCTTGAGCGGAATTTTGATGAGAGTCTGTAGTTCTCAGCGATTATGTCATCGTCCTCTGTAGGTGTATTTGGAATACAAATGACACGCTCGCCTGGCTTGAACTCACCCGTCGCATCAAAGACAACCTCTGCCATGCACTCGTGAATCAGGGCCATAGGAAGTTTCTTTGCAAGAACTTCCTTTGAGCGTGCGCCCTGATAATATCTCTGGTCCGCACGGCAGATTGAGAGATGCGACGGACGCACAAGTACGCCAGGCTCGCTTATGTCTATTTCACCGTAGGTGACCTCGATAAGACGGGGTGCCGTCAACTGATAAATCGAGTTAATCATGCGTCAAAATCTCCTCCGAGCATTGTAGCTGCAACTTTGAGATCAAATGGATAAGTGATTTTCATATTTGAAACTTCGCCCTCAACGAGATAAACCTTCTCACCTTTCATAGCGAAGATTTTACAAGCGTCTGTAAGGATTTCCTTCTCCTCATCTGTAAGGCTCAAGTAGAGGTCCTTGAGTTTCTTTGCATTGAAGCTCTGAGGAGTTTGGCCTTGGAAGAGAGTTGCTCTGTTTGGAATCTGTGAGATAATCTCGCCATCTTTTGATTCAACGATAGTATCGGTTGCAGGCACTACTGTGTCACAAGCGCCATACTTTCTTGCAGCGGCGATGTTCTCTTCAATGATTCTGTGTGTTACAAAAGGACGAACAGCATCATGTGTAACAATGATTGTATCGTCAGAAAGACCATAGTTCTCTTCAATGAATTTTATAGCGTTCATCAAAGTCTCGTTACGGGTGGAGCCACCCTCAACAACTGTGATGCGGTCTGTTGCGCCCATTGATTTTTTGATCATGTTCTCAGTGTGGGCAACCCATGCCTTTGGAGTGAGGACAACAACATGCTCAAAATCTGGGCAGACAAAAAATTTCTCGATTGTATGAATAATGATTGGCTGCTTGCCGAGCATAAGATACTGTTTCGGTGTTTCAGAGTTGCCCATACGGGAACCGATACCACCAGCAAGAATTACTGCAAATGTCATTAGATTGTCCTCCATTTAAGGTCATATTTAAGCATTGATTTTATGTGAATGATTTTAAGTTTTGTATTTCGCTTTGAATCTCTTGCCCAGACATGGTAAACAATAGCGTCTGGGAAGAAGAGAACTTTACCGAGCTTTCTCATGGTTCTTGTAATGTCGCAGTCCTCAAAGTACATGAAGTACCTGTCGTCAAAGCCACCGATTTTCTTGAAGGCCTCTGTTCTAAAGAACATGAAGCAACCGGTTGCATTCCAAATCTCAAAAGGCTTTGAGTAGTCGGCGCCGAGCATTGCGTAATAGGAAAGAAGCTTGCTCGGCTCCTCGCCGCGAAGGCGAGACGCTGCAAGGTACCAGATGTGCGGGTAACGTTTTCCGAGTATTTGGTCGCGACCGTCAGGGAAGCAAATACGAGGTGAGAGTTGAACCACATCTGGGTTGTCCTCGCCGTAGCGGGCCATAAGACTTACAATGTCGTCTTTTATTACGACATCTGGATTTACAACACAGTGGTAATCGGAGTCAAATTCCGAACTGAAAATTTTCAGCATTTGGTTGTGAGCTTTTCCAAAGCCAATGTTTCCACCAGATGAGATAAGTTTGAAATTATCTCTGCTTCCAAATTTCTCATTTAGAAGTTCGACTGTACCATCGGTTGAGCCGTTGTCGAAGACATAAAGTCTAAAGTCTACGTTCTCATCTTTGACTGAGTCAAGGAGAGTGCCAACAGCGTCACCTATGTACTTAACATTGTTGTACGTCACAATTGACGCAGAAACTTTAATCATAATACTGCCTCTATTATTGCAATTCTCCACTTGAGTTTTTGGAGAAGTGTTGTTTTTCCGCCTGTGAGGCTGTCGCCACTACGGCGGTAGAGAAGGTACGGCTCATCAAGAAGTACGACTTTGCCTGCCCGCTCCGCTTTGAGCCCTATCCACTGGTCGTGCATAGGGAGATTTTTTGGAAACGGCAAAATCTTTGATTTGAGTTCTGACGAGAATGCCATGCAACAGCCTATGTACGAATTGCGAATTATATTTCTTACAAAACCGAGTTTTGAATTGTGAGCTTTTATGAACGACTCCTCTGTGACTGAAAGATTTTCATCGGTTATCTTTGCGTCATGCATAACGAGGAGTGCGCCGTTTTCAATCTCTCGTCTCACTGCGGCGACCTTGCCAGGGAGCCAGACGTCGTCCTGGTCGGAGAGGAAGATTATGTCACCCGACGTTTGCGATATCGCAAACTCGAAATTTTTTATAACTCCCTGCCCAGGACCCTCGACGTACTTTATACGCGGGTCGCCCATGCTCAAAACTGCAGCCTTGGTGACGCCACTCGGGTTGTCGTCGGACACGACAACCTCGTCGCCCTCACCAAGCTGGCTCAGTATTGAGCGCAGCTGCTCTTCTATGAACTTTTCACCGTTATAAGCTGCAAGTGCCACTGATATTTTCATCGAAAAGTCCCTGTAAATTCTTTCTAATAATATATTTATTATTAATAATTATAATAAGCCACTATGTATTCTATCACATTATATTTCTATTTACAACAAAACAATAAAACTATGGTTTTAGCAGTTTTATTGTGCTAAAATAATTAAGTGATTAAAATCTCTTAAAGGAGGAGATAAATATGGGAAAAGGTTATCCAACCTTTATAGTTCACGGCTTCTTTGGCTGGGGTGATCAGGACTTTCTTAACAAAGTTTCTCCTTACTTCGGCGGTATCCTCAAGAAAGGTATGGACACATACCTCACAGAACAGGGATACGAGACTTATTGTCCTTCAGTAGGTCCTTGGAGTTCAGCATGGGACCGTTCCTGCGAACTCTACGCTCAGATTATGGGTGGTACAGTTGACTACGGTAAGGCACACTCAGAGAAGTATGGCCACGCACGCTTCGGTAAGACCTATAAGGGTTACATCAACGGTTGGGGCGAACCAGGCGCTTATGAGAAGATCAACATCATAGGTCACTCATTCGGCGGTCCTACAGTTATTCGCTTCTGCGATCTTATGGACAGAGGTTCAGAGGAAGAGCGCGCAGTAACACCTGCAAACGAGCTCTCTCCACTCTTCGCTGGTGGTCACTCAAAGATGATCCACACAGCAACAACACTCTCAGGTACAAACAACGGTACTGTACTTGCAACAGCAGGTAAAGACCTTCACGTATCTCCTATCGTAAACTGGCTCTTACTCGGTGTTATCTCAACAACACTCGGTGAGACAAACTTCCTCAAGGCTTGGGACCCGAAGGTTGCTCATTGGGGCATCTGCCCACTTGAGGCAAAGGACTTAAAGCACACCTTCAGAAAGCCAACAGCTTGTGGCGATGCAGTTCGTCGTTACAACGAGAACACAGAGTTCGACAACATCATGGCTGAGATGACAATCGAGAGTTCTGTAAAACTCAACGAGGAGACTTCTGTTTCCCCTAACATCTACTACTTTGCACGTCGTGCTTGCCGTTCTCACAAGATTGGTAATTTACCATTCCAGGCTATGTACTTAAAGTCATTCCCTATCGCTCATATCTCACAGCTTCTCAACGGTTGGTATACAACACCATCCCTTCGCAAGAACTATGGTATGACAAACGAGTGGTATGCATCTGACGGTCCTGTAAACACAGTCTGCACAGCAGCTCCTTGGAACAAGCCAAGTGAGGAGTGGAACGAGAATACAACTGTTCGTCCAGGTCTCTGGTACAACATGCCAATCGAGTTCAAGGATCACTTCTCATGGATGGGCTTCCTTGAGGATACTGAGACTTACAGAGCTTACTTCCTTGACATGGTTAAGGGCTTCGATGAGCTCCCAGCAGTTAAATAATTGCAAAATAAAAACCCCGCCGAGACTCGGCGGGGTTTAATTTTTTGCTTATCTGTCACACTGGTGAGCGAAGTAGAAGCAAGCCCAAAAACCATGTTTGATTGTAGGTGCCATTGCGATGCAAAGTGGAGACTTTGCGCCAGGCATGTTGAACTGCTTTATTGCCTTCTCAGGAGTCAAATTGTCAACCCAATTTGCATAGTCCTTGATGAAGGAAATCTTATTATTAAGTGGTGCATGGGAACCGCGCATCTTCTTATAGCCGAGTTTCTTAACATCGGCATAATAAGCGCGAGCAGTCTCTGCGTACTCATGAAGTGAGCAGTCAGGGTTTGTCCACATCCAAGTGCCCATGTTACAAGCGTCACCTGCGTGGATGAATTTCTTCTTCTCATCGAGGAATGTAACAGAACCAGGTGTATGGCCTGGGAAGTCCTTAACTATAAGTTTCTTGCCACCGAGGTCGATAACATCGCCATCGTGGAGTGGTACATATTTTGTCTTTCCACGCTTTGGCTTTAAGAGCTTTGAAACAAGTGGCTTTAAGAATCTTGTCTTTGGATACTGAAGATAAAGAGCAGATGAGATATCGTCGACAAGTTTAAAATAGGCATCATCAGTTGTGAACGTAGGTACGTCCTTTTCACCTATTCTAATCTCTTTGAACTTGTGGTTTCCGTTTGAGTGGTCAGGATGAAAGTGAGAGTTTACAACAATCAAATCCTTCTTTGTAAGACTACCAACGAATTTTTTAATATTGAAAATATCCATGCCAGTGTCCATGAGTAAGGCCTTATCTTTTCCTTCAAAGAGGAAGGATGTAACCATCATCTCGTTGATGCCACGAACATCATTGTAGATTTTCTGAACCTTGTAAATATTCATAAAACTAATCTTCCTTTCAAAAATGACTGGTAATATTTTAGCACCTTTGTTAGAATAGAAACAAGGTGATTATATGAAATTTTTAATTCTTAATGGTCCTAACCTAAATATGATAGGAATTAGAGAACCGGCAATCTACGGCGACGAGACTTATGAAGATCTCTGCAAGCGCATCCGTTACCACTGCGCGAGCGAAAAAATTGACGTTGAAATTTTTCAGTCAAACCACGAGGGTGAGTTGATTGACAAAATTCAAGACGCCTACGGAAAGTACAACGGCCTTATAGTAAATATGGCAGCCTACTCACACACAAGCATCGCTATAATGGATGCTATAAAAGCAGTGGGCATTCCTGCAATCGATGTCCACATCTCAGACGTCGAGAAGCGTGAGGAGTATAGGCATCACTCCTACACCGCCGAGGCCTGCTTCGACCACGTTGTGGGAGAAGGCACCGACGGGTACATTAAAGCCATCGACATTCTAAAACGGAAACTTTTATAAATGATAAGCCCCGCTCATCTCGAGCGGGGCTTACTTTTTAGAATTTCCATTTTACGAGTTCAAACGATGTCTCAAGGTGAGCGTCGAACTCCTTGTTGTCAACAATGAGTCGGAGGAACTCGTACTCTGTGTCGATGGCGTTTTTGTGGTCTACATATTTTGCACCTGCGTCGGTGCCAAGACCGAGCATTGCGCCATAGCGCCAAGCGGTTTTGATGTTTTCAACATGCTGCGTTGCAATTTTCTTTGCAACGGCATTTTCTTTTTCACTATCAATAAATGCTGCAATAGGCGTTATTGTCGGAACCCAAACTGTTGCCGAACTTGCCAGCATATCGATGCCTTCGTCATCGATGAAAAGGCCATGTTCGAGTGTGTCGACACCAGCCTTTATTGCAGCTTTTATTGCCTTTGGCCCATTGACATGGGCCATAACTGCGAGGTCTTTTTTGTGGATGTAATTCACCATCTTTTTAATTTCAGCAGCAGTGATAGTATCCTCTGCATCACCATCAAGAAGTGCACCATATTCTGAAAAATCAGCAATTCCCGAGAGGATGAGTTTTATGAAATCTGCACCGCTCTCCTCCGCCTCATCGACAAGTGCTTTGAACTCATCAAAATCTTTGTATGACTTTCCGAGGAGTGAGCCATAGTGGCCCTCTTTGTAGATTGCAAAAATTGGTGTTCTAAAGTCGATGCCGACCTCTTCTGCAATTTTCTTTGCTCTCCTTGAAATACCGAAGGCATCACCGCCGTCACGAAGATAAGTGACGCCCGCTTTTTTATATGCCATAAGTTTGTCTTTTATCTGCTTGTCTGAAAGTTCACGCTCAGGAAGAGCTATATGCACATGTAAATCTGCGTTGTATTTCATCTTTTACCCCTATGATTTGTATCCATTTGGATTATTTGATTGCCAGCGCCAGCTGTCGGCGCACATGTCGGCAATCGTCTTCTCGGCTACCCAGCCGAGTTCAGTCTTTGCCTTGTCGGCCTTGCAATAGCAAGTCGCAATGTCGCCTGCGCGGCGCGGTTTGATCTCATACGGCAAGGTCTTGCCACAGGCCTTCTCGTATGCGTGAAGCACTTCAAGAACACTTGAGCCGTTACCAGTGCCGAGGTTGTAAATGTTAACTCCAGAGCCTGGCTCAAGTTTTGCGAGTGCCTTCACGTGGCCACGAGCAAGGTCAACAACGTGAATGTAGTCGCGGACGCCTGTGCCGTCGACTGTGTCATAATCATTTCCATAGACGCCGAGGGCAGGAAGTTTTCCAACAGCAACCTGTGCGATGTATGGCACGAGGTTGTTCGGTATGCCCTTCGGGTCCTCACCGATAAGGCCACTCTCATGTGCGCCTATCGGGTTGAAGTAACGGAGAAGAACTACGTTCCACTCGTTGTCCGCTGTGTGAAGGTCCATAAGAATCTGCTCGAGCATCGACTTTGTCCAGCCATAAGGATTGGTAGGGCTGCCCTTTGGACACTCCTCTGTAATTGGGATGAATGCTGGGTCACCATAAACCGTTGCGGACGATGAGAAGATGATATTTTTAACACCATGTTCCCTCATAACATTGCAAAGATTTATTGTACCTGCGATGTTATTTTCATAATATTCAAGTGGCTTCTCCACTGATTCTCCGACAGCTTTGAGACCGGCGAAGTGAATTACTGCGTCGATTTTTTCATTCTCAAAGACTCTCTCCAAATCCTCTTTTGAGAGAATATCTCCTCTGTAAAATTTAACTGCTTTTCCTGTAATCTTTTCAACTCTACGAAGAGATTCCTCCGAGGAATTTGAGAGATTATCAAGAACGACAACGTCGTAGCCCTCATTTAAAAGTTCTACGCAAGTGTGGCTGCCGATGTAGCCAGCGCCACCGGTACAAAGTATGGTCATAATTGACCTCCAAAAATTTATTAACGGTTTATTATATCACAAAAGAGAAATAAGGCAAAAATAAAAGGAGTGCGTCGCACTCCTTTTGTTTTACATGTCGTCAAAGGCATCTTGAATTTTTTCAAAGATTGTCTTTTTCTTAGCAGCTGATTCTGTGTAGCCGGTTGCATCGTTCTTTGGTTTGTTGATGTATTCCTTATCGAACTCTTCGAGAAGTTCCTTTTGGTGTTCTGTCACCTTCTTTGGTACATCAACAACTACTGTTACATACTGGTTACCTCTTACAGCTGGGTTGTTCACGTTTTGGATACCGCGTTCGCGGAGTCTGAAACGTGTACCAGGCTGTGTGCCAGCTGGCATGTTGTACTTAACCTTGCCATCGAGGGTTGGAACGTAGATGTCGCCACCGAGGACAGCCTGTGAATAGGTTACTGTAACATTGCAGTAAACATCGTAGCCATCACGCTCAAAGATTGGATGAGGCTTGATGTTAGGGATGACGTAGACGTCGCCCTGTGGGCCTCCGTTTGCGCCGTAGTTACCCTGTCCACGAACAGTGAAAGCATTGCCCATGTCGATACCAGCCGGGATATCGACATCGATGCTTACAGTCTTTCTTATCATGCCAACGCCCTTACAGCGGTCGCAAGGGTCCTTTACAATCTTACCCTTACCGCTACACCTAGGGCAGGCCTTAGTGGACTGCATCATGCCAAACATGGTTCTTGTCTGAGTAGTAACTTGGCCAGAACCATGACATTCTGGACAGGTCTCAGGCTTTGAATCGCCCTTACAACCTGAGCCGTGACAGACGTCACAAGGCTCGATTCTTGGGAATTCGATTGTCTTGTGGCAACCTTTTGCAGCCTCTTCGAAAGTGAGAGGTACTCGTGTCTCAACATTTGAGCCACGACGAGGAGCATTAGGATTTCTGCTTTGGCCGCCGCCAAAGCCACCAAATCCGCCGCCTCCGAAACCTCCACCAAAGATACTTGAGAAGAGGTCTCCAAGGTCGCCAAAGCCATCGAAGCCTGCGCCGCCTCCGCCGAAGCCAGCATTCGGGTCAACACCCGCATGACCGAAACGGTCATAGCGAGATCTCTTGTCAGGGTCTGACAAGATCTCATACGCCTCGTTGACCTCTTTGAAGTTCTTCTCGGCTTCGGCATCACCCGGGTTTAAATCCGGGTGATACTGTTTAGCTTTCTTTCTATATGCTTTTTTAAGTTCGTCCTCGGACGCGGATTTATCCACACCTAAGACTTCATAAAAATCACGTTTATCAGCCATTTATTTTTCCTTAGTCAACGTCTGTGAATTCTACATCTGCAGCGCCGTCATCTGGTGCTGCGCCGCCTGTGAACTGTGAAGGATCAAAGCCCCCGTCTGTCGGGTCGCCCTGTGGAGCATTTGCTTTGTAAAGCTTCTCAGAAATCTCGTAGAACTTAGCCTGGAGTTCCTCCTGCTTGTTCTTGATGAGGTTGATGTCGTCGCCCTTGAGTGCTTCCTTAAGACCGTCGATCTTTGTCTCGAGGTCTGACTTGTCAGCGGAGTCGAACTTGTCGCCCTCTTCCTGGAGAATCTTCTCACACTGGAATACCATTTGGTCAGCGTTGTTTCTTGTGTCTACTTCTTCTTTTCTTGCCTTGTCCTCAGCTGCGAACTGCTCTGCCTCTGCTACTGCCTTGTCGATGTCTTCCTTAGACATGTTGGAAGAAGCTGTAATAGAGATAGACTGCTCTTTGCCTGTACCAAGGTCCTTTGCAGATACATGAACGATACCGTTTGCATCGATGTCGAATGTTACTTCGATCTGTGGTGTGCCACGGCGTGCTGGAAGGATGCCGTCAAGATGGAAGAGACCAATTGACTTGTTGTCCTTTGCGAATTCACGCTCACCCTGAAGAACGTTAACCTCAACAGATGTCTGGTTGTCTGCTGCTGTTGAGAAGATCTGGCTCTTCTTTGTAGGGATAGTTGTATTTCTTTCGATAATCTTTGTTGAAACGCCACCGAGTGTCTCAATACCGAGGGAGAGTGGAGTTACATCGAGAAGGAGAAGTCCCTTAACGTCGCCGCCGAGAACGCCGCCCTGAAGAGCAGCACCCATAGCTACGCATTCATCTGGGTTGATTCCCTTGAATGGCTCTTTGCCGATGAACTTCTGAACTGCTTCCTGAACTGCTGGGATTCTTGAAGAACCACCAACCATGAGAACCTTGTCGATTTCAGATGTCTTAAGACCTGAGTCTGACATTGCCTGACGAACAGGGCCCATTGTGCTCTCAACGAGGTCGGATGTGAGTTCGTTGAACTTTGCACGTGTGAGAGTTGTCTCAAGGTGCTTAGGACCGTTTGCGTCTGCTGTGATGAATGGAAGAGAGATGTTAGAAGTTGTTACGCCTGAGAGTTCGATCTTAGCCTTCTCTGCAGCCTCTTTGAGTCTCTGCATAGCCATTTTGTCGCCCTTGAGGTCGATGCCTTCTGCCTTCTTAAATTCATCAGCGAGCCAGTCGATAATTCTCTGGTCGAAATCGTCACCGCCGAGACGGTTGTTACCTGCTGTTGCAAGAACTTCCTGAACACCATCGCCCATTTCGATGATAGATACATCGAATGTACCACCGCCGAGGTCGTATACCATGATTTTCTGGTCGTCGCCCTTGTCGATACCATAAGCGAGAGCAGCAGCTGTAGGCTCGTTGATAATTCTCTTAACTTCGAGACCTGCGATTTTACCTGCGTCCTTTGTTGCCTGACGCTGTGCGTCTGTGAAATATGCAGGAACTGTGATAACAGCTTCTGTTACTGTGTCACCGAGGTAAGCTTCAGCGTCGCTCTTGAGCTTTTGAAGAATCATTGCTGAGATTTCCTGTGGTGTGTACTTCTTGCCATCGATGTTTACTTTGTAATCTGTACCCATCTGACGCTTGATTGATGCTACTGTCTTGTCTGGGTTTGTGATAGCCTGGCGCTTTGCAACCTGGCCTACCATACGCTCGCCGTCTTTGCCGAATGCTACAACAGATGGTGTTGTTCTTGCGCCTTCAGCGTTTGCTATAACAACGGACTCGCCGCCTTCAATAACTGCTACACATGAGTTTGTTGTACCAAGGTCAATACCTACGATTTTTGCCATTTTAATTTACCTCCATTAGTTCGCAACTTTTACCATTGCGGGTCTAAGTATTTTTTCATTGATTTTATAACCCTTTTGGAAAACATCAGTTATGACGTTTGCCTCTAGGGACTCATCATCCACATGCATTACTGCATTGTGGAAGTTAGGGTCAAACTGGTCACCAGGTTCACCAAAAGTTTCAACACCAAATTTTGTGAAAACATTTTGGAACTGGTCATAAGTCATCTCGACGCCCTTTTTGAAGTCCTCAACCGTCTGAGCATCAGCTGTGAGCGCTCTGTCAAAGTTGTCGAGTACAGGAAGGAGTTCTTCAAAGATTGTTGCCTTTGCGTTTAAGAATGACTCCTCTTTTTCTTTTGAAGTACGCTTTCTAAAATTATCGTACTCTGCAGCAAGCCTGAGATAAGCTTCCTTTTGTGCGCCGAGTTCAGCAGTCAGCTTTTCTTCTATGGTTTCCTCAACCTCTGGTTCTGTTTCTTCTACAGCTTCTGCTGATTCATTTTCAAGTTCTTCAAGATTCTTCTTCGCCAATTTCGCTGTCCTCCTCATAAACATCTGACAAGACTTTGCTTATTATGTCAGTGAGATATCTAATACTTGGAATAAGTTTTGAATAATTCATGCGCGTCGGACCTATGATTCCTATTGCGCCTGTGGCATTATTGCCAATCTTGTACTTTGAAATAATGACAGTTGAATTTTCAAGTTCTTTGTACCTGTTTTCAGAACCTATTCTAATCTCGATGTCGTTGTCGGTGTCCGCCGACGACGAGACGAGCATCGAGAGAGGCTCCTCGCGGTGAAGGAAATCAAGGAGCTGGCCTGCGTTGTCATAATACTCCTTGTAGCCAAGGAGATTGGACTGGCCAGCGAGATTTACTTCACTCACACTTGCAGCCTCTACGAGGTCTGCAATCGTTACAAGCAGTGGAGACATCGAGAGTGCCTTCGCACCGAGACTTGCAACAAGGGTTTGTATCATAACGGTCGTGACGCTTGAAAGCGGTTGACCGATGAAATTCTGATCGATGATATCGATGAAGTCCTTTTTGAGGTTTGCGTCGATTTCGACATCGGTTCTGCACGGCTTGCTCTTCAAAATACCTGTCGATGTGAGAAGTACAATCATGGCCATCTTTGGACTGATTGAAACCATCTCGATGTTTTTAATAAAAGCATTCTCATCGGAAGGTGTTGTTGAGATTGCGGCAAAGTTTGAGAGATTTACCAAAGCTTCACCTGCAGTCGAGAGAAGGAGTTCCGGGTCGCCGGAGCGAGAGTCAATTCCTGCCTCTATGCTTCTTCTCTCAGTGTCCTCGAGTTCGGACACTTGCATGAGATTATCGACATAGTAACGATAGCCAATCTCAGTCGGAACTCGGCCAGCCGAGGTATGAGGCTGACTTATAAATCCGAGATTTGTAAGTTCCGCCATCTCATTTCTAATAGTTGCGGAGGAAACATCAAGTCCGATTTTTGAGAGTAAAACCTTTGAGCCTACTGGTTCACCAGTTTCAATGTACTGCTCTACTATTGCAGCTAGAATCTTTTGTCTTCTAGGTGGTAGCACTCAATTCCCTCCCTCTTTTGATTTTAGCACTCTCAAACTTTGAGTGCTAATTGCATATATAATGTAACACCGAAAATGCCCAATGTCAACAAGTATTTTAAAAAAATTAGCACTCTAATTTTGAGTGCTAATTTTCATATATTTCGCTTGGAAAACACAAGCTGTTCGTCGGCAATTGAGATGAGATCCGCCGAAAAGAGTTCATAGGTTTTTCCAGGTTCCAACCTTTTGCCGTTTAAGAATGTTCCCGCATTTGAGTTTAAATCAGCGAGAAAGTAATGACCCTTCGAAAAAGTTATACTGCAGTGCTTCGGCGAGATGTCATCATTGCCGACAAAGCAAATACTGCAGCTGCTCTGGTCCGTTCCAATTATGTCAGGACCGAGCAAGAGAGGATACTCCTCTCCTGTACTTCTCACCGCGATGACGGTCACGCCACTCGGAAGATTCTCTTCCTCAAGCTCAAAGAAGTCCTCCCCATCATCGCTGAAGAGATTTTCTTTTAGGTGACGGAGCAAGCGCTTTCTCGGCTTCTTAGGCTTTGGCTCCTTTTTAGGTTTTTCTTTTTTCGGTGGTTTTTCTGCCGAAGGTTTTATGTACAGACTGGCAAGTGCCGAAAATTCCTCTTCCGTCCTGCTCTCAAGATGTGACCAATTTGTCGGCACACAAGGGAGGCAGAGTTCATCATCAAGGACAAAGGCAAATTCAAAATTCAAAATAACCATAGTTGACGGAATCATAAAGTTCTCAACGCTATTTACTATTTGCCTGTACTCTGAAATCAAAGTATCAATTACAGTATCATCTTTATCCTTGAGATATTCGGAGAGTGGCATAAGATTTGATACAGCAAGGAGGAATTCATCCCCCACTCTCCCTATTTGTATGACGCCTGGTATTTTGTTGAGAAGTTGCATTTGCAAAGAGAGCTCGTCCACCTCTTCAAATTTTTCAATTTTATATTTTATTGCATTATTATTTGACTTCTCTCGCTCAAACATTTTTCTCAGCCTCCAAAATTTCTCGAAGTTCTTTAAGACCTCTTGTGACATATTTTCTAGCGCCCTCGCCACTGCAGTTCATCTTCTCGCCTATCTCCTTATACGAGAGGCCATTCTCAATGCGCAGGCGAACAGCCAAGGCGTAGTGAAATGGTAATCGACTTAGAGCATCATAAAGCGCAGTATAATCTGTCGACGTCTCATTTTTTGTATCTTTAAGATTGGGCATAGAATTTTCAATATCTACAACATCAGTCTTATTTGAATACTTATTTCGAAGCGCATGAAGCACAACATTAGCATTTGTCCTATACACAAATGCCGTGAGTTCCTCATGGGTTTCAAATGATTTACCGCCCTCGATTGTCTTGTATACAAATGCAAGCGTCTCCTGTGCGCAGTCCTCTGCAATTTGAAAATCACCGATTTTCTTGTAGCCATCATTTACAAGTGATTTCCAATATTTCTTATATAAGTCGTCCATTCCCCTCCTCCTTTAAGATTTTGCTTTTATAGTATGCTTTTCTTTTAAAAAAATCTCGTTTTTGGTTCGAATGGTCAAAAATCGGGTACCAGTGGTATCGAATGTCATTTTTTTGTGTTTTGAATTTGCATATTTCATTCTTTTATGTATAAATTTTTTCGACCTTTCGGAGGAGAGAGATGAATTTTAAGGAGGTTTTATTTTGTTAGACATAATAATCCTGTCAAACAATAAAAACACAACTAAGGGTCTTAAAAAAATCTGTGAAAATTATTCATGCGAGAAACTTATCCCGCTCAACATAATTTGCACAAAAGATTTAAAAACAATTTTGAAAACAGAGTATAGTAATGCTATACTATTTATCGTTGACAATTTTGAAGAGCGAAGCGCAGTAAAAACCGCACATCTTCTTCGAGAAAACGACCACAATGAAGCGATAGTTATAATAACCAAAAACCATGCTATGGTTTATGAGGCCTTCAAAGTAAATGCCTTTAGAGTTCTCAAAGCTCCGATTGCATCGACCGAGGTCTACGAGGTTATCGACAGTTTTAGAAAAAGAAAACTGTCGCACAAAATCATCCTACTCAAGGATGGTTCACAACGTATCACGCTTCCAATAAACGACATACTTTATGTCCTGTCGGCAGAGCGCGAAACCGCTGTAATAGCAAAATGCGGTCGCATCGAGACAAAGACTCCTCTCTTTCAATTGATAGCTCAATTGCCGGAAGAATTTTTCTTTGCCTGCCATCGCTCGTATGTTGTCAATCTTTTCAACATTCGTGCTATCACACCTGGCACTACATCTGCTATAATGCTTGATGGCTCGGTCATTCCAATAAGTCGCAGAAAGAAAGTCGCCTTTTTGGAAGCACGTGAGAAATTCATTCAAAATCACACTACACCTATTTAGAATCGAGAAAAGCAATGAACTACGAGGAAGCTATAAATTTCATAGAAGGACGCGCAGTCTTTGGCTCAAGACCTGGTTTTGAGCGCATAGACGCACTCCTTTTAGCGCTTGATCACCCAGAGAAAGGTCAAAGCTTTGTCCATGTTGCCGGTACAAACGGCAAGGGTTCTGTTTGCACAACAACTGCAAACATCTTAACTGCTGCTGGCTACAAGACAGGCCTTTTTACCTCTCCTTTTGTTTCTGACTTTAGGGAAAGAATACAACTGGATGGCAAGTACATAGAAAAAGAGACGCTCTGCGAAATCACAGAGCGCGTTAAAAGTGTTGTTGAAAAACTCGCCAGCGAGGGCAACTCGCCGACGGAGTTTGAAGTGATAACAGCAATAGCATTCCTTTTCTATAAGCAAGAAAATTGTGACGTAGTTGTACTTGAAGTCGGACTCGGTGGACTTCTTGATTCAACCAATGTCATAGACACTCCTCTAGTTTCTGCAATTGTTTCTCTCTCTTTTGACCACATGGGTGTACTTGGCAATACAATTGAAGAGATCGCAGCGCAAAAGGCTGGAATTATAAAGGCAGGCGGCACAACGGTTAGTGCGCCGCATCAACCGGCAGGTGCGCTCGAGGTTCTAACTCGGACTGCAAAAGAAAAAGGCAACGACTTTTTCGAGGCAGAGCCGAGTGAGATAGAACTCATCTCTGAGGACATAACTGGAAATACTATAAAATACAATGGCATTACTATGACACTTCCACTTATAGGCCCTCATCAAATTGACAATCTCTCAGTAACTCTTAAGATTATTGAGGTTTTAAAAACAAAAGGTTTTAACATTCAGGACAGTGCTATAAAAGCAGGTGTTGAAAAAACAACAGTGCCTGCGAGAGTCGAGGTCCTGTCGCATGAGCCACTCATCATCCTCGATGGTGGCCACAACGAGGATGGCGCCCATGCGCTCTCAAAGACTCTCGAAAAACTTGTCACGAAAGACATAACGCTTGTCATAGGCGTTATGGAGGACAAGGAAGTTGACGCTGTACTCTCTCACCTTGCACCTCTTGCAAAACGAATTGTCACAACTACACCAAGCAACCCAAGAGCGATGGATGCGACAGCGCTCGCAAAGATGGCATCAAAGTACTGCGGCGACGTCATCGCCTGCAGTAGTCCAATCGATGCCTTCTCCACCGCGCTCTCGCAACTTAACAAGTCCCAAGCTCTCGTAGTTTGCGGCTCGCTCTACCTTGCTGGTGACGTTCGCGCCCACATGGTTGACACACTAAATAGAGAGTGATAAAATCATTACATCTTCAGGGCGGGGCGCAACTCCCCACCGGCGGTAAAGTCCGCGAGCCGCAAGGCCGAACTGGTGAAATTCCAGTACCGACAGTTAAAGTCTGGATGAAAGAAGATTAGTGAGAACTAATTTGAGCCCTGTGCATTTGCGCAGGGCTCTTTCATTTGAAGAAATAAATCAAGGGAAGTCTTAAAAATGTCCAAGACAAACAGTTCACTTAAAGTTAGAAGAATGGTAACCGTCGCCGTCATGTCGGCAGTAGCTATGGTACTTCAGTTCATCGAAGTTTCGATACCGATTATGCCGAGCTTTATAAAGCTTGATTTTTCAGACATACCAGAGCTCATAATAACATTTGCATACGGCCCGCTCTCAGGTGTCCTTGTCTGCCTTATAAAGAACATACTTCACATGCCACTCTCAGGTTCGGCATTTATTGGTGAACTTTCTAATTTCTTACTCGGCTGTTTCTTTGTCGTTCCAGCAGGTCTCATTTACAAACACAAGAAGACAAAGAAAAGTGCGCTCATAGCATCAGTAGTAGGTGCACTCGTCATGGCACTCGTCTCAGTACTTACAAACTACTTCCTCATCTACCCGCTTTATGTCAAAGTACTCGGTCTCCCTTATGAGGCAATAATTGGGATGTATCAACTAATCTTGCCATCCGCCGACACTTTGATTAAAGATTTACTTATCTTCAATGTACCTTTTACTTTCATTAAAGGTCTTATCGATGCGGCGGTGACTTTCCTCATTTACAAACGCCTCTCACCAGTCCTAAAAAAGAATTGACACGGCTTCTCATTAGGTATAAAATATCGTTTGGAAATTTTAATAATTCTTATCAAGAGTGACGCATCGGGAACAGGCCCATTGGCGTCCAGCAACCTGC
>R04__coassemble_218_pt1 | contig 21653 bp, 15 predicted proteins | sample R04__metabat2_low_PE_025 | metagenome-assembled genome bin R04
AATAGGCTTAAGATTAGTCATATAAATGTTTGGTTTATTTATTATTTTATTTATGATATATTATTAGTGTATTTGCTTGATTTAAAGCGAGGGGTTTTATGTATAGAATTGGTATTGACCTCGGCGGCACGAACATAGCCGCCGGAGTTGTTGACGAAGACAACAAGATTGTGGCAAAGCAGAGCGTGCCGACCGCACTGCCAAAAAGCGCCGATGGCATCGCAGATGACATGGTGCTGCTTTTGGGGATGGTGTGCGAGAAGGCAGGCATCAGCTTTGCTGAAATAGAGAAAATTGGCATAGGAACACCGGGTGCTGTAAACAGCGACGGTGTTGTTGAAAACGATGCCAATTTGGGCTTTAAAAATACGCCACTGCGCGAGCTCCTCGCAGTGCGTACAGGCAAAGTCGTTTCCGTTGGCAACGACGCAAACTGTGCAGCACTCGGCGAGCAGGTGGCAGGCGCCGGCCGTGGCACCTCTGACTTTATCGCCGTAACCCTCGGTACGGGTGTCGGCGGAGGAATTGTCATCGGTGGCAAACTTCTCTCAGGCGTCAACGGCGCTGCAGGTGAGATAGGTCACATGGTAATAGACAAAGAGGGAATCACTTGCAACTGTGGCAACAAAGGTTGCTTTGAGCAGTATGCGTCAGCAACTGCGCTCATAAGACAGGCGAGAGACGCAGGTCTCATTGTTGAAGGTGCGAGAGGTGTCTTTGAGGCAGCTCATGCCGGAAATCAAAAAGCGATAGATGTTGTTAATACTTATGTCGAATATCTCGCAATAGGAATTACAAACCTTGTTGACATTTTCCAACCTGAGATGATTTGTATAGGTGGCGGTGTTGCAGCACAGGGTGAATATCTCTTAAAACCTCTTCGTGAAAAAGTAGCGAGTATGCGCTATACAAAATATTCTGAAAAACAGACTGAAATTTGCACAGCTATCCTTGGCAATGACGCTGGAATTATCGGCGCTGCCAATTTGTAGGAGACTTTATGTTTGAAAGTGTAATAAAAGCAGCAAGAGATTTTGACTGCAAATATACTGAAAATGCCGATATGGCAAAATATACGACCTTTAAAATTGGCGGTCCTGCAAGACTCCTAGTTGAGCCAAATTCGGTTGAATCTTTACAAGCAATTTTGAAGGCTTGCAAAGCCGATAGCATAAAGCCAATTGTACTTGGTAACGGCTCCAATGTCCTTGTCTCTGACGAGGGCATAAACGGCGTAGTTATAGTCATGGGCGACGCTTTTTCAAAGATTGAACATGTCGGAAATGACATGGTAAAAGCACAGGCTGGAGCAAAGCTCATAACACTCTGCCGTTTCTGCCTCGAGTATTCTCTCGGCGGTCTTGAATTTGCATATGGTATCCCTGGCACTGTGGGTGGTGCTGCGTTTATGAACGCTGGCGCTTATGGTGGAGAGATGAAAGACGTTGTCTGGGTAGTAAACCACATAAACCTCGACGGTGAGACTGGTTCATTCTCAGGCTCAAAGCTTGATTTTTCATACCGCCATTCGGCGTATGTCGACTCCGACCTCATCATCACTTCCGTTGTTTTTCACCTCGAGCAGGACAATGCTGAGGGTATAAAAAACAACATGGACGATGTCCACCGCCGCCGTAAGGCAAAGCAGCCGCTTGAGTATCCGTCTGCAGGCAGCACCTTCAAACGCCCGGAGGGCTATTTCGCTGCTGCTCTTATCGACGAATGTGGCCTCAAGGGCTATACCGTCGGCGGCGCCCAGGTCTCCGAAAAGCACTCGGGTTTTGTCATTAACATTGGCGGTGCCACCGCAAATGATGTCAAAACCCTCATGAACGATGTCAAAGAAAAAGTTCTCGCCGAAAAGGGCGTAGAACTAGAACCAGAAGTTAGGATTTTATAATTATGTCTTTTGCAGCAGATGTAAAAAGTGAACTTATCGAGAAATCTGTCCTTAGTCGCACTATGGGCGGAATGAGACCTTGTTGCATCCATGCGCAAATGTATGGACTTTTCCTCTTTGCAAGAGACTTTACATCCTCTGAGATTTGCATAAAAACAGAGCACTCTGGAGTTGCAGACCTTTTTTGTGAGTATGTTGAAGAGATCACTGGCAAAAAGCCTTCTATTACTCATTCTAATTCTGGTAAAACCCGCATAACCATTAAGGGTGAAGCCGAAAGGCGAGCTATACTTGAGAGATTTGGCCATACTGGCAAAGAGATAAACAGACGTATGAACAGAGCGAACATTGAATATGATTGCTGTATCTCCGCGCTCCTTCGTGGCGCATTCCTCGCATGTGGCACAATCTCAGACCCTGAGAAGGAATACCATCTTGAATTTGTAATGGCCCACAAAGTCCTTGCAAATGATCTTAAAAAACTCATCTCTGAGATTAGAATCGAAGAGGAGATGATGGAATTCTTCCCTAAAGATATCGTCAGACGAGGCGTCAACGTTGTCTATTTCAAGGACAGCGAATCCATAGAAAACATTTTAACCTTCATAGGCGCACCTGACTGTGCTCTTGAGGTTATGGGTATGCGTATGTACAAGGATATGCGCAACAGAGTAAACAGAAAAGTTAACTTTGAAAACGCAAACTCCTCCCGTACTTTTAATGCTGCCTACAGAGAAATAGAAGCAATACGCTTCATAGAAAACTCAAAAGGTCTTGGCTATTTACCAAAGGACCTTCGTGCAATCGCAACTCTTCGCATTGAAAACGAAGATTATTCTCTCCAGGAAATCGCAGACAACTTGGAAGAACCTCTTACAAAATCAGGCGTAAATTACAGAATGAAAAAAATTCTTGAAACCGCCAAAGAACTTGGGTGGGAAGGATGAGCTTTACTCACTTGCATTTACATAGTGAATATAGCCTTCTTGACGGAGCTTGTAGGATAAACGAGCTCGTGGGAAGAGTTCGAGACCTCGGACAGACGGCTGTGGCAATAACAGACCACGGCGTCATGTACGGGGCTATTGACTTTTATAAAGCTTGTCTTGCAAATGGTATAAAGCCAATTATTGGCTGTGAGGTTTATGTCTGTGAAGATATGCATGACAAGGTCACTCCTTCCGCAAAAGAGAGATATCACTTAGTACTCCTCTGTGAAAACAATGAGGGATATCAAAATCTTATAAAGCTTGTGTCAGATTCCTTTACTGAAGGATTTTATTCAAAGCCTAGAGTGGATAAGGAACTTTTAAAGCGACATAGCGCTGGCCTTATTGCACTCTCTGGATGCCTTCAAGGAGAAGTTCAAAGAGCTCTTGTGTATGATGAGTATAATAGGGCTAAGGAATTGGCTCTCTCATACAAGGAGATTTTTGGGGAGGGCAACTTCTTCCTTGAGATACAAAACCATGGTTTACCTGATCAGATGAGGATAATACCTGAGCAGATAAGGCTGTCACAGGAGACGGGAATACCTCTTGTTGCGACAAACGATTGCCACTATCTCACAAAAGAGGATGCACAGGTACAAAAAATCCTCGTATGTATTGGAACAAACCATACGATAGATGAGGACACGGGTCTTGACTTTAGGACTGAGGAGTTTTATGTAAAATCGGAAGAGGAGATGAGAGAACTCTTCTCTGTTGTTCCGTCTGCTGTTGACAATACGCAGATTATTGCTGACAGGTGTAATGTTGAATTTGAATTTGGAAAGATAAAACTTCCGCATTTTGAAGTGCCGGACGGTAAGGATCACGCAGAATACCTGCGCGCGCTCGCGACGGCCGGATTTAATAAGCGGTATGCGGCTTTTTCCGAGGAGGAAAAAGCGGAGTATGCAAAGCGCATGGACTATGAGCTCGGTGTAGTAGACCAAATGGGCTACACCGACTACTACCTCATAGTCTATGACTTCGTGCGCTTTGCAAAGAAGGCCGGCATACCGGTAGGACCGGGCCGTGGTTCTGGAGCGGGCAGTATTGTTGCATACTGCGTAGGAATTACTGATATTGATCCTATGAAGTATGACTTGCTCTTTGAGAGATTTTTGAACCCTGAGCGTGTGTCAATGCCGGACTTCGACATTGACTTCTGCTACGAGCGCAGGGGAGAAGTAATAGATTATGTTGTATCAAAATATGGCGAGGACCATGTTGCACAGATTGTAACATTCGGTACTCTTGCTGCGCGCGCCGCTATAAAAGATGTAGGACGTGTGCTCGGCATCTCCTATTCTAAAGTTGATGCCGTAACTAAAAAGATACCTTGGAAGCTCGGCCATGACTTGGCCAGAGCCATAGAACTGACTCCTGAACTTTCGCGAATGAGAGCAGAGGACCCGGAGGTTGCTCTGCTCCTTGATACGTCTCTTAAAATCGAGGGCATGCCTCGCCACACGTCCACTCATGCGGCGGGCGTAGTTATTACGAGAGATCCAGTTTATACCTACGTACCTATGGCAAAAAAAGACGAGTCCATCGTGACGCAGTACACTATGACTGCACTTGATGAACTCGGACTTCTTAAGATGGATTTTTTGGGACTTCGCACTCTCACTGTTGTAGAAAACTGTGAAAAGATGATAAGGGAGAAGGATTCTTCCTTTAGTGTAAAGAAAATTGACTTTACAGACAGAGAAACCTTTGAGATGTTCGGCAGAGGAGACACCGAAGGCGTCTTCCAATTTGAGTCTGGCGGACTCAAAAACGTGCTTATGCAATTTAAGCCGACATCGGTTGAGGACCTTATAGCTTTGACCTCTCTTTACAGGCCAGGTCCTATGGATTCTATTCCAAAATACATCCACAACAGACACCATCCAGAGGACATTAAACATGTGACACCAGAGCTTGCTCCAATCCTTGATGTCACATACGGCTGCCTTGTCTACCAAGAGCAGGTTATGCAAGTTTGCTGCAAACTTGCAGGTTACTCTCTTGGCCACGCCGACATAGTCCGCCGCGCTATGTCTAAAAAGAAACATAGCGTAATGGAAGAGGAACGTACTCATTTTGTAGAGGGCTGTAAAAATAATGGCATAGATGCGTCTGCTGCAAATGCTATCTTTGATGAGATGGTGAGCTTCGCATCATATGCGTTTAATAAGTCACACGCTGCGGCTTATGCAAATCTTGCATTCCAAACAGCATATCTCAAATGCCACTATCCTACAGAATTCATGGCTGCACAAATCTCAAGCTTCCTTATGCAGACTGACAAGGTTGTTGAGTATATCGCAGACTGCACAAATCATGGCATAGAAGTCCTTCCACCGCACGTAAACATCAGCTTCGCTGATTTTACTGTCTCCGATGGAAGAATTGTCTTCGGCCTTTCAGGCCTTAAAGGCGTTGGCCGAAACCTCATAAACGACATTGTCCGCGAGCGTGAGCTCGCAGGACCTTTTATGTCGTTTTACGAGTTCCTAAAACGTGTCCACGGCCAAGCCTTTAATCGCAAGGCGGCTGAGTCTCTCATCAAGAGCGGTGCTCTTGATGGCTTCGGTACCAACCGCCGCCAAATGCTCACCATGCTCCCAGACATAATTGGAGAACTTGACACTGAAAGACGTAATAATGTTGAGGGACAGATGGGTCTCTTTGATCTCGGCACAAATCTTGAAGACAAAGGGCCACAAATTCCAAATCTTCCAGAGTTCAACAAGACCGACATTCTTCTCTTTGAAAAGGAGACAACTGGCCTTTACATCTCGGGCCACCCAATGCAGGACTATGTCTCTGCTGCAAATCGAATGAAGAGTGCAAGAGTTTGCGAACTTCTTGAAGCAACCGAGGACGGCACTTCAAAGTACAAAGACAACGATTCAATTCTTTTACTTTGCATGATTTCAAACATCCGCGTGAAGGTGACAAAGAACTCGCAAACTATGGCAACAGCAATCGCTGAAGATGTCACAGGTGGTATTGAACTTACAATTTTCCCAAAGACCTACCAACAATTCGGCGGCCTCCTTCGTGAGAACGCGGTCTTCCTCGTAGATGCGCGCCTCTCAGTCTCAGACGAGGAAAAGCCTTCCCTCAAAGTCATGCGCATAGAACCATTCTCACAATCAACCACTGGAAGGACAAAAAAACGAGGTCTTTTCCTGAAATTTGAAAGTGAGAATGATGAACGGATCAAAAAAATTGAACAAATCATTTCAAAAATAGAATCAAAAGACGGAATTAAAGTCTACTTTTATTATTCAAATACCAAAAAGTATGAAGAGAAAACAACTGTAAATGTGGATGATTTGTTAATAGACGAATTAAAAAATATTTTGACTACAAATGATGTTGTCCTACAATAAGAAAAGCCTCCAGAGTCGCAACTCTGGAGGCTTCGTAAATTTGCACAAAAACTTTCGACAATTGAGTGGCAAATTCTATAATTGGTTACTTATATTAACTGTTGGTTTATGAATTTATAAGTGTTATACTCATAATTAGTAAAGTATGGGGAGGTATACCCTTGAAAACAATTGGAGTACTTACAAGTGGCGGAGACGCACCTGGAATGAATGCTGCAATTCGTGCAGTAGTTCGTACAGCTATTGAGAATGACATGCACATTCTTGGTATTAATAATGGCTATGAAGGTCTCATGACTGGCGACATTATTGAGATGAATCTCCGTTCTGTTTCAAACATAATAAACCGCGGTGGTACAATTCTTCACTCTGCTCGTTCAATGGAGTTCAAAACTCCTGAGGGACAGAAGAAGGCTGCTGATATGTGTAAATCTCTCGGTATCGAGGGACTTATTGTCATAGGTGGAGATGGTTCTTTCCGTGGCGCTCAGGCTTTGTCTCATCTTGGAATTACCTGTATCGGTATTCCTGGAACTATTGATAACGACATCGCTTGTACTGATAATACTATCGGCTATGACACAGCTATGAATACAGTTATGGAAATGGTCGATAAAATCCGTGACACAACAGAGTCTCACTCCCGTTGCTCAGTTGTTGAGGTTATGGGCCGTGATGCAGGTTATATCGCTCTTTATGCTGGTATCGCTGTAGGTGCAACAATTATTCTTACTCCAGAATTCCCATACGATTTCCAAAAAGATGTTATCGATGTTATGAAACGCACAATCTCTACCGGCAAGCGCCACTTTGTAATTGTAATTGCAGAGGGCTGTGGCGATGCCGAAGAGATGGCTGCTAAAATACAAGAGGCGACGGGCGTTGAGTCCCGCGCCACAATTCTCGGCCACGTACAACGCGGCGGTTCGCCAACGGTTAAAGACCGTGTGCTCGCTTCCCGTATGGGAAACTACGCAACACGTCTTCTTCGTTATGACGACCGCAGCTGCGTAGTAGCCGAAAATGCTGGCGCTATCGTCGATTATCCAATCGACGTCGCCCTCGCTATGACTAAAGAAATCGATGCCAACACTTACAGAATGGCACACGAGATTTCAATCTAACTTTAAGGGAGAAGCCAATGACATTTACTAACGTTATGGTCCTTTTTGGTGGTATCGCCATGTTCCTCTTTGGAATGGACGAGATGGGCGAGAACTTAAAGGACATGGCAGGCAACTATCTTAAAAAGATACTTGCAAAACTCACTGAGAATCGCTTTGTAGCGGTACTTGTGGGCGCAGGCCTCACAGCTCTTATTCAGAGTTCAAATGCTATTTGTTCAATGACCGTAGGTTTTGTTAATGCCGGCCTTATGGAACTTGAACGCACAGTAGGTATCCTTATCGGTTCTAAGATAGGTACAACCGTTACTGGACAACTTATCGCTTTCCACATTTCGGATTATGCGACGCTTCTTATTTTTATCGGCGTTTTGCTCTCGATGATTTTTAAGAAGAAGGAAAAGATTAAATACCTCGGCAATGTTATTGCAAGCCTCGGTATTCTCTTCATGGGCCTCGGTCTTATGGAGGAGTCCATGGAACCTCTTAAAGATCTCGCTTGGTTCCAGGAACTTATGGCGCATCTTGAAAATCCGCTTCTTGGCGTTCTCTTCGGCATTGTATTTACAACACTAATGCAGTCTGTTTCAGCATCTGTCGGTATTTTACAGATGATGATGCTCGCAGGAATTATTAGTTTCACACCTGCATTTTACGTTATGATGGGTATGAACATCGGTGCATCTATCGCGCCTATTCTTGCCGCTATCGGTGGTAGAAAAGACGCAAAGAGAGTTGCTGCTATCGTTGTTGAGCTCCAGGTAATCGGTACTATCTTCTTCCTTATTATGTGTATGTTCCTTCCGATTACAACTTGGCTTCAAGCAACAGCGGATGACCCATCACGTCAGATGGCTAACGCAAATACAATCTACAACGTTGTAATGTGTCTTGTAACATTCCCAATCTGTGGCCCTATCGTTTGGCTCTCACGCAAGATTATTCGCGGTGAGGACAAGGAGCAGGAGGAAGGCAAGCTTGAATTTATCACAGAAGCTGGCTTCTCATCTTCTGCAACTTGCATCCCTCAGATTGATGCTGAGGTTCGCCGCATGGAGAACCTTGTAAAGCAAAACATCAAAATTGCTACAGATACATTCTTTGCAACCGAAACTTACGACAAAGACAAGTTTATGGTAACTGAGAAGACTGTAGACTTTCTTAACAAGGGCATAACTGATGCCCTCATCCGTTGCTCCGCTTTGAAACTTACCGATTCAGAAGCGAAACATGTCGGACATCTCTTCCACGTTATTACCGACCTTGAGCGTATAGGTGATCACGCTGAGAACATCCTCGACTATGCGAACCGCATGATCGAGGAAAAGAAAGAGTTCTCGCCGACTGCTCAGGTCGAACTTAAGGAACTCGTCGTCATGGTGACGCACATCCTAGACGATGCTTGTGTACACCTCTTCGAACCTTCTCAGGAGGCGTACAACAACATCTACCTCCAGGAAGCTGCAATTGACGACCTCGTTGACATGATGAAAGAAAACCACGTTGAGCGTCTGCACAACCGTGAATGTCACTCATCTCAAGGCCTTATCTTTGTTGAAACTTTGACCGACCTTGAGCGTGTCTCTGACCACGCTCTCAACATCGCTCAGGCTGCTAAAGTCCGTTATCACTATAACGGCCTTGACGCACCTCCAGTTAAAGAATACGAACTTAAAAAAGCTTTTTAAAAAAGATTTTTGCTCCCCTTGAAAAAGGGGAGCTTTAATTTTGCTTATACTTGTGTGCTTTTTTAACAATGTGAAACAAACCTTTGTGCATGTTTCACAATTGTTAAAAACTTGTCACAATATTTTTTGTGAATTTTGTTGACATAACTCTTGCCTGGTGCTATAGTGTAGACAAGGAAAAGTTTCAAACCTAAAAGAAAGGGTTGAGTCCAATGCACAACGAGGTTTTAAGTAACTGAAACGGAGTTGATTTTTATGATCTTACTTGAGGAAAATCCACCAGATGTTTTAAGCTAAATAATCTGAAAGGGTGAGTCCAAAGAACTAGTTAATTTTTAACTCGACGATTTTAAACAAAAAGAGGTAAACTCCAATGTACTAGTCAAATGTTAAATTAACAAAACTAGTGAGGTAAACTCCAATGAAATAATAAATCAGCCGGTGACTTAGGTCACCGGCTTTTAATTTCTCTTGAATTTAATGTAATTGTAATATAAAATTTAGTAGTTGATTACATTTGAAAAGAGATTTTGATGAACAAAGGCAGATTTATAAGACAGACAGTGTTGCCGTTTATTGCGGCATTTATTTGGGGCTCCGCATTTGTTGCCCAGTACCTGGGCGCGGACACAATGCCCGCATACGCGTTTACGGCAACACGTAATTTTATCGCCACCTGGTTCCTCGCGCTTATTGTCTTGATGTTTGACATAATACGTCGAAGGAACCCGTCCTTCGACGAGGATTATGTCAATGACAATGGCGAGCTTTTTAAAGGTGGCGTCCTCTGCGGAATTGCACTCGGTGTTGCGATGTGCCTTCAGCAGTTTGGAATTGAAGGCTCAGGTGCGGGTAAATCTGGATTTATCACAACACTTTATGTCGCTATAATTCCGATACTTGGATTGTTCCTTAAAAAGAAGCAGCCACTTCGCGTCTGGCTCGCAGTAGGCATTTCAGTTGTAGGCCTTTATTTGCTCTGCATAAATGAAAGCTTTACAATTGTTACATCGGACATCTATTTGCTCGGATGCGCATTTAGCTTTTCTGTTCAGATGATGCTCGTGTCACACTTTGTGCAAAAGGTTGACCCAGTAAGGCTGTCCTGCCTTCAGTTCGCGGTAGCGGCAGTGGTAGCGGCAATCTTTATGGTCGTATTTGATCAGGTGCCGACGATGGCTATGATTAAAGCTTCAATCGGACCTTTACTCTATACAGCAATTCTCTCATCGGGTGTGGCATACACACTTCAAATCTTTGCACAGAAGGGAACTAATGTCGCGATTGTTTCTCTCATTATGTGCCTTGAATCGGTTTTTGCAACTCTCTGTGGCGCTATTTTCCTCCATGAAATTATGACGACAAGAGAGTATTTAGGTTGTATAATAATGTTTAGCGCAGTTATACTTTCACAACTGCCAAGTAAAGAAGAAAGACAGGCAAAAGAATCATGAAACGCATAGTAAGTATCCAGGACATTTCGTGTGTAGGAAAGTGCTCACTTACAGTCGCACTTCCGATCATCTCTGCTGCTGGCGTTGAGACTGCTATTTTACCAACTGCAGTACTCTCAACTCACACAGCTTTTAAAGAGGGATTTACTTTCCATGACCTCACAGGGGAGATTGCACCTATCGGTGAGCACTGGAAGAAAGAAAAATTCGATTTTGATGCCATTTATACAGGCTACCTCGGTTCTTTTGAACAAATAGACCTCGTAAAGAAATTCTTCGATGACTTTAAAACACCGAAGACTTTAATCGTTGTTGATCCTGCAATGGCAGACAACGGCTGTCTTTACAAGGGCTTCACCGAGGAGTTCGCCAAGGCAATGGCCACAGTGTGCGCAAAGGCCGACGTAGTCGTGCCTAATCTCACTGAGGCATGCTTTATGCTTGGCGAGGAGTATATCGGTGAAGGCTACAGCCGTCAGTACATTGAAAATATTTTGAAAAAGCTCGCAGCTCTCGGCCCTCGCTATGCCGTACTTACAGGCATGTCCTTCGATAAGGGCACGCTTGGCGTTATGATGTACGACAAGCAGGAGGACGCCTTCTTCGAGTATTACAATGAAAAGTTGCCTGTAAGTTTCCACGGCACAGGCGACATTTTCGCCTCGAGCTTTACCGGCGCGCTCATGAACGACCTGTCGGTCGCAGACGCGCTCGTTGTAGCTGTCGAGTATACGCTCGAGTCCATGCGAAAGACTCTCGCTGAGGACAACTACAACTGGTACGGCGTAAACTTTGAACAGGCAATACCAAAATATTTGGAACTTCTTAAGAAGTAAATATTGTTAAATTTGTAACTTTAATTAAAGCACCTTGTATAAGGTGCTTTTTTTATGCTAAAATATCTTTTGCATTAAATTTTATTAATAGGGAGATTTTTTATGGCAAGTTATGTAATTATTAAAGACGCTCCAAAGATGGATTACATGCAGGACTTCGTATCTCTTCCAGAGGATTACGGTACCTGGAACTATTTCCATCGCGATGACATCAAAGCTATTCGTGAGACTGTTTTTGCAGCTCTTGATGAACTCAATGCAAGAGACAATTTCACAGACAAACTCAAGGACTACAAGCAGGTTTTAATCAAGCCAAACCTTGTATTTGTTTATCACAATGTATCTCTTGACAAAATGGACTATCCAGAGAGCACTGACCCTCGTGTATTTGAGGCAGTTGTTGCTTATCTCAAGCAGTACACAGACAACATCACAATCATCGAGTCCGCAGGTAAGCCTTATCCTACAAAGACTGCATTTAAAGCAGGCGGATATGACAAGATTGCAAAGTATTACAACACAGGCCTTGTTGCTATGGAACTTGAGCCAGTTGTTCATTACTATCTTCCAAAGGCAGAGGTTATGAAGGAAGTTTATCTTCCACGCGTACTCGACCAGGTTGTAAAGGGCGAAGCTTTCTATGTTTCTGTTCCTAAGATGAAGACTAACCTCTACACAGGCGTTACACTCGGCTTCAAGAACGCTATGGGTACAATTCCATACTTCCTTCGTGAGCGTAACCACAACTACCACATCGACAAGAAACTTGCCGATCTCCTTTATCTCTTCAAGCCAAACCTTACTGTTATTGACGGTATCATCGGTGGCGAGGGTAACACACCTGCACCTGTTGATCCTGTTAAGGTTGGCAAGATTGTTGCTTCTAACAACTCTGTTGAGGCGGACAGAATCACAACATACATGATGGGCTTCAACCCTGACACAAATAAGCTTATGATTGAAGCTACAGCACGTAACTTCGGCGATAATCAGGTTCAGATTATCGGCGACACAACAGTTACAAAGTTCCGTCCTGCAGTTACAAGCCTTATGGACGAGAAGACCGCTCGTGAATTCCCTAACCTCCTTGCTGTTGCTGGTCATAACCTTCCAGGCGCACCAAAGGTAACAGACCCGAATGCTGTAACACCTGAGATGGCTTACCAAATTGAGCAGGCTTGCTCAGGCGGATGCCTTGCTTCCGTTAAGTTTGGTATGGACTTCTTTAACCACAAGAAGTCAATGCATGGCGAGAAACTTAATGTTTGCGTAATTGAAGGACCTGGTATTGAAATAGGTGGCGAGCGTTATTGGTTCGACAAGAACGGTAAGCCATATACAAAGAAGGACCTCGCTGACCTTCCTATGAAGAAGTACGGTATGGGTAACTGCACACTTTCAACAACTTCTGACATTTGCTTCTGGAAAGCAACAGGTTGCTGTGACCCTGCAAAATGTGCATCAACAATTTGTATGGCAGGTGGTGCTTTGGTACCAATCGTTACACCTACAAACCCATGGCTTATCAACACTGGTCTCCACGTAGTTGAGATGATCGGCCTTCGTGCACTCTCAACACTTAAGGGTGAGCCTTGTGACGCACCTATGGTATCTCATGATGACCGTATCTTCGAGCTTCCAACCCTTTCTGCTGAGGACATGAAGAAGGATTACATCTCCGTACCAATGCCAGCTATGAGCCTCAAGGAGAGAGTAAAGCAGGCAGGACTTCAGTTCTATGTAGCTCTCTGCGCACTTCCTCTTAATACAAACCACAACTATGGTCCAGAGGGACATAATCACTGAACACGTTCATAAAAGTGAAATTTGCCACGCTACAAATTGTAGCGTGGCTCTTTTTATTTTACACATTTTTGATAAGTTACAAGATATTCTTATTATGTTAAAATTTTCTCGGTTAATAATATTAATTACTATAAGAGGAGGCAACATCAATGAATTGGGATAAACTTATTTCAATTGAAGAGATGGAAGCTGCAACCAACCAGCTCCTTGAAACTGGTGCCAAGGTTGGCGCAGACTCATGGCAGCAGCGTGTTCAGAACCAAACTCCACACTGTAAGTTTGGTGAACAGGGTATTTGCTGCCGTATTTGTAGCATGGGTCCTTGCCGTATCACTCCAAAGTCACCTCGCGGTATCTGCGGATGCGACGCTCACGGCATCGTTGCTCGTAACTACCTTCGCTTCACAGCAGGCGGTTCAGCTACACACTCAGACCACGGCCGTGCAATCGCTCACACTCTTTACAATGCTAAAGAGGGCGGCGCTTATCAGGTAAAGGATCCTGACAAGCTTTTGAAGATTGCTGGCGAGTGGGGTATTGAAACAGAAGGTCGCGACATCTACGACGTAGCACACGAAGTAGCAGAGACAGGTCTTCTTGAGTATGGTAAGCCATTTGGCAACCTTCGTTTCACAGACCGTGCTCCAAAGCACACAAAAGAACTTTGGGAAGCTGCTGATATTCTTCCACGCGCAATCGACCGTGAAGTATCACAGGCACTCCACATGACACACATGGGTTGTTCTTCACTTCCTGAGGCTCTTATCAAGCACTCACTCCGCGCTGGTCTTTCAGATGGTTGGGGCGGTTCTATGATGGGTACTGAATTCTCAGACGTACTCTTCGGAACTCCAAAGCCACTTGATACACACGCAAACCTCGGCGTTATGGAAGAGGACATGGTAAACATCATCGTTCACGGCCATGACCCATCACTCTCCGAGATGATAGTTTTCTATGCTGAGGACCCTGAGATGATAGCTCTTGCAAAAGCAAATGGCGCAAAGGGCATCAACATTGCCGGTGTTTGCTGTACAGCAAACGAAGTTGCAATGCGTCATGGTATTCCAATGGCAGGTAACTTCCTCCAGCAGGAGAACGTTGTACTCACAGGCGCTTGCGAAGCAATCGTAGTTGACGTACAGTGTATCTTCCCAGCACTCGGACCTCTCTCCAAGTGCTTCCACACAAAATTCATCACAACAAGCCCAATCGCTCGTATGCCTGACTCAGACTTCATCGAGTTCTCTGATGAGACAGCATCTGAAAAGGCAAAGCAGATTGTAAAACTTGCTTGTGAGAACTTTAAGAACAGAAAGCCAGAGCTTGTTAACATTCCAAACCTTAAGACAAATGCTCGTGTTGGTTACTCAGTAGAGGCAATCAAGAAGTGCCTTGACGGCGTAACAAACAGCCATGTTGATGAGACAGGCACAATGATGCCTCTCGTAGACGCAGTAAAATCCGGCGTTATCCGTGGCGCAGTTGCTATGGTAGGTTGTAACAACCCTAAGGTTCGCGCTGACTACGCTCACATCGAGCTTATGAAGAAACTCATCGAGAATGATATCATCGTTGTAGTTTCTGGCTGTTCAGCTCAGGCAGCAGCAAAGGCTGGTCTTATGGACCTCGAAGCAAAGGATTGCTGCGGTGAAGGTCTTCGCCGTGTATGTGAACTCGTTGGTATTCCTCCAATCCTTCACATGGGCTCTTGCGTAGATATCTCCCGTATGATGATTCTTGCAACAGACATCGCAAATGACTGGGGCATCAACATCTCACAGATTCCTCTCGTAGGTTGCGCACCAGAGTGGATGTCAGAGAAGGCAGTTTCAATCGGTAACTACGTAGTAGCAACTGGTATTGATACTTACCTCGGCGTTGAGCCATTCTGCGAGGGTTCTGAAGAAGTTATCGAACTTCTCCGTGGCGAGACTGGCACAAAGCAGTGGGTTGAAGCTAACTTCACAGTTGAAAAGGATCTCGACAAACTCGGCGACCTTATGATTGAAGCTATTGAAGCTAAGCGTACAGCTCTCAACATTTAGTAAACATTAAAGAGGCAAATTGATGAAACTTGCAATTACAGGAAAAGGCGGCGTTGGCAAGACAACACTCTCCTCAACACTCGCTCGGCTCTACGCCGACGAGGGCAGGACAGTACTTGCGGCCGACGTTGACCCGGACGCAAACCTCGGACTGGCCTTAGGCCTCACCGAGGAGGAAGTAAACTCAATAGTCCCTATTTCCAAAATGCGAACACTAGTTGAGGAGAGGACAGGCGCCAACGACGCCAACAAGTTCTTCAAACTCAACCCGCAGGTGTCAGACATACCTGACAAGTACGGCAAAGACATAAACGGTGTCAAGCTACTTGTCATGGGAACAGTCGAGACCGGTGGCTCCGGTTGTGTTTGCCCTGAGCATGTAATGCTCAAGTCCATACTGTCGGCACTCGTCTTTCGACGCGACGACGTAGTAATCATGGACATGGAAGCAGGACTCGAGCACCTCGCTCGAGGCACGGCAAGCCTTGTTGACTTCTTCATAGTGGTAGTTGAACCAGGCGCACGCTCGGTTCAAACCTATGAAAACGTCAAGCGCCTTGCCGCTGACATCGGAGTAAACAAAGTTTACGTCGTTGCGAACAAGGTTCGAGACGAGTCCGACGAGGAATACTTAAAGTCAAGAATTCCAGAAGATGATTTGCTCGGTTTCATCCACTACAATGCGGAAGTGATAGACGCTGACCGCAGGGGCCTCTCTCCATATGATTGCAGTCCATCTGCTTTGGAAGAGATTAAGGCTATCAAAGCTAAAATGGACAATCTTATTTAAGAAAGGATAATGAATTATGGCACTTTTTGAAAGAGTTTTCCGTGGTTCAGACGAGATGTTTGCTAAAGCTGAAGCTGAGGTAAACGCTATCGTTAGTAAAGTCGGTAGAGACGCACCACTTAACATGCCAAATACAGCATATTATCTTGCTTGTATTTACGCATATATCGGAAAGAAAGTTACAACAACAGGCGAGCTTCAAGACGCACTCGAAGATGTTCGTGCAATGATGCTCCGTGAGCCTCGCACAAAGTCAATCTTCTGGTCTGGCGTTGGCACAGCAATTGCAGCCGAGATGATCGAGGCCTGCAAGTATGTTGAGACACAGACACCTTATGAGGGAACAAAGTATCACGGCCACTTCGCTGACGCAGAAGTTCGTGAACTCGGTGTTCCACTTGTAACAGGCGACATCCCTGGTTTCGTTGTAATGATCGGTCCTGCACCTTCAACAGAAGAGGCAGTTGAAATCGTAAAGGGTTACCAGTCACGTGGTATTTTCGTATTCCTCATCGGTGGTATTATCGATCAGATGTACGAAGCAGGTATCAACATGGGCTTCCCTGTACGTCTTGTTCCTGTAACAGAGGAAATCTGGGGCGTAGGCCACATCATTTCTCTCGTTACACGTTGCGCAATGATTTTTGGTAACATCCAGCCAGGTGACTGGGATGGTTTCCATAAGTATACATTCGACAGAATCAACGCATTCGTAAACGCTTATGCACCAGTTGCTGACATTACAGTTGCTTGCGGTGCTGGCGCTATCAAGCTCGGCTTCCCTGTAATCACAAACGATACAGACGACATGTGGTCAGTTCCAAAGTCACTTGTTATCAACACTGATACAAAGGATTGGATTGACACATCTCTTGAGGCTCGTGGCATCAAGATTAAGGTTACTAATATTGATATTCCAGTAGCATTCTCAACAGCTTATGAAGGTGAGATTATCCGTAAGGCTGATATGAGAGTTGAAGTTGATGGCTCACGTGTTGACTGCTTCGAGCTCGTTCAGACTAAGGATGCATCTGAGATTGAGGACCACAAGATCGAAGTTATCGGTCCTGAGATCGATGAAATCGAAGCAGGCGCTAAGATTTCTCTCTCTTACACAGTTGAGGTTGCTGGTAAGAACATGCAGGCAGACTTTGAGTCAGTATTCGAGCGTAAGTTCCACTCTTACCTCAACTGCGTAGAAGGTCTTATGCACACAGGTCAGCGTGATATGATTCGTGTTCGTATTTCAAATGCTGACTTTGAGGCAGGCTTCAAGTTCAAGCACATCGGTGAAGTTCTTTATGCAAAGATTATGTCCGACTTCGATACAGTAGTTGACAAGTGCCAGGTTACAATCGTTGTTGATGCTGAAAAGAACAAGGAACTTCGCGCAAACGCTAACAAGGTATTTGACAAGCGTGATGAGAGACTTAAGACAATGACCGATGAATCTGTTCCAGTATTCTACTCATGTATCATGTGTCAGGCATTCTCACCATCTCACGTATGCGTAGTAACTCCTGAGCGTCTCGGCCTCTGCGGTGCAGTTTCATGGCTCGACGCAAAAGCTACTTATGAACTTGACCCAACAGGTCCTTGCCAGGTAGTAACAAAAGAGAAGTGCATTGACGAACGTGTTGGTCGTTATGAGGACGTTGATGAGGTTGTTTGCAACCTTTCACACGGCGCACTTGAGCACGTAACTCTTTACTCACTCCTTGAAGACCCTATGACATCCTGCGGATGCTTCGAGTGTATTTGTGGTATCGAGCCTTGCACAATGGGCGTTGTTATCACAACTCGTGAATATGCAGGCATCACACCTCTCGGCATGACATTCTCTGAGATGGCATCAATGACAGGTGGCGGTGTTCAGACACCTGGTTTCATGGGCCACGGCAAGCATTACATTGCATCTAAGAAATTCCTCAAGGCTGAGGGTGGCGTAAAGCGTCTTGTATGGCTTCCATCTGAGCTCAAGGAACAGATCAAAGACAAGCTCAATGCAACAGCTAAAGAGCTCTATGATATCGACAACTTCACAGACCTCATCGCTGATGAGACAACCTGTGGCACAGGTGATCCTGAGGAACTTGTAAACTATCTCGCAGAGGTAGGACATCCAGTTCTTGAAATGGAACCTATGGATATCTAATTTAGATTTTACGGGAGACTGTTATGTTTGATGTAACGTTTACATTTGAAAATGAAGACAGACAACCGGTGACAGTATCTTGTGCGCCTGGAGCAAACTTGCTCCAGGTGGCACAGCATTCTAATGTCGCTATTGACGCACCATGCTCAGGCAATGGTGCTTGTGGTAAATGTAAGGTTAAACTTGTTTCAGGTGACCTTAATTGCTGGCCTTCAAGTCACATAACCGATGAGGAAGTAGCCGAAGGCTGGGTTCTCTCATGCGGTGCTAAAGTTGCATCTGACGTAACAGTTCTTGTTCCCGATATTGCGTCCGCTTATCAGAGCCGTATGCAGACGGCTGACCTCTCAAGCGGCGCTGAAATTGCTATTTTTGAAAAACTACTTGCCGACATAAAGGGAGCAGGGGTAGACCTTGTAAATACCTTTGATGCACAGCGAGTTGAACTTCCCGAGCCAACACTCGAGGATACTCTTCCTGATAATGAGAGATTTGTAAACGCTTGCAAAGAGGCATTTGGCGTTTCAAAAGTAACAATTCCATTTTCAGTGATTCGCGACCTTGCAAAGGTGCTACGTGAAAATGATTTCAAAGTTCGCGTAATAGGCGAACATCGCGGCGCCGACTTCTTCGTATATGGCGTGTCGTCTTTTGACGACCACGAGCCACTTTGCGGTCTCGCAATCGACATAGGTACGACAACTGTCTCCGCAGTTCTCGTAAACTTAAAGGGCGGCGAGCTCCTCGCAAAGGGCTCTTCCGGTAACGGCCAAATACGTTACGGCGCCGACGTAATTAACAGAATTATTGAACAGGGCAGAACAGGCGGTGTTAAGCGCCTGAAAGATGCCGTAGTTCGAGAGACCATCGAGCCACTTATCGACACACTTTGCAAGAGCGCAGGTGTCTCAAAGCAGAAGGTCCTCAAAGTTTGTGTCGCATCAAACACAACGATGAACCACTTGCTTCTCGGTGTTGATTCTAATCCTGTTCGTATGGAACCTTACATCCCGTCATTCTTCCATGTTGATGACATCTTCGCTATGGAAGTCGGCATGCATGTAAATCCAAATGCAAGACTTATTATCTGCCCTAATATCGGCTCCTATGTCGGAGGCGATATTACAGCCGGTACACTCGCAACTCTTCTTTGGGACAAAGATGAGTTCTCACTCTTTGTCGACCTCGGTACAAACGGCGAAATCGTCTTTGGTAACCGCGACTTTATGATGAGCTGCGCCTGCTCCGCAGGTCCGGCCTTCGAGGGCGGCGATATAAGCTGTGGCATGAGAGCGACTGATGGCGCAATCTCCGCCATCACAATCGATGCCACAACCATGGAGCCTTCCTTCGAACTCATAGGCGAGGCCGGCCAGAAGCCGATAGGCCTCTGCGGCTCGGGCATCATCGACCTCATCTCCGAACTTTACCGCTGTGGAATTGTCAATTCCAAGGGTAAATTCGTCCGTGAGGGCGACCGTGTTAAATATGACGAATACGGTATGGGCAACTACATTGTTGTAAAATCAAACGAATCAGAAACAGGTCGTGAGATTGTAATAAACGAAGTTGACATCGAGAGCTTCGTCCGTGCAAAAGGTGCTATTTATTCTGGCATCGATACCTTGCTTTCAAGCCTCGACATGGATGCCTCAGTAATTGAGCATTTCTACGTTGCAGGTGGTATAGGCAGCGGTATTAACATAAAGAATGCTATTAATATTGGTATGTTCCCAGATGTTGACCTTGAAAAGTACGAGTACATCGGTAACTCATCACTCGCAGGCTCCTATACCTGCGTACTCTCTCGCAACGCTGAGAAAAAGGTCGCAGAGCTCGCTCGCAATATGACCTATATTGAGCTCTCAACTTATCCGGGTTACATGGACAACTTCATTGCAGCTTGTTTCTTACCACACACCGATATCTCAAGATTCCCAAGTGCAAAACAGGAGTTTTAAATGGAAGTACAAAACAACATAAAAGAAGTTCCTTTTGCACACTATTTGGAACTCTTCAAAAAACTTGACCCAAAAGACGCAGTTGAGCGCACAGGCGCGAGTTTTGAAGGTGGCATTTTCACACTCTCGTTTTTTGGTGATGTCTATAAAATAACCTGGCCAGAATTTTCTGTGTCATCTGACAATGAAAAAGCTTTTATGCTCTCTGATCTTAAATCTCAGACTTTCCTCATTCGTATTCTTCTTGAATTTAAGCGCACACTTGGCACTGGAAATTTCAAGACTTTTCGTGAGATGGCCTGGGGCGAGATGTACATCGAGCCGTTTACAGGTAGGTGCATAAAGCGCGCAGCGTTCACTTTTGGCACCTGTGTTGAAGATTTCAAAGCAGCCGCTTTGAAACTCGGTGCAAAAGCTGAATCCCACGCTGACGCAGCTTTCAAGTTTGAAATTATGCCTGGCTATTTTGTGCAAATTCTCGTCTGGGAAGGCGACGACGAATTCCCACCAAATTCACAGATTCTCTACTCCGATAACTTCGAGGCAAGCTTTGCCGCAGAGGACAGGGTAGTGGTAGCAGAGATGCTTATAACACTTATCAAACTTACCATGAAGGAGATGGCCTAAAATGCATATGCATCATGAACATCACAAGCACGATATGGGCACAACACCAATCGAAGAACTTGTAGCTCTTATGAAATATATGGTTGGTCACAATGCTGAACATACCCATGAACTTGAACACCTCGCAGAGGACATCAAAGATGCCGGCAACGAGGAAGTTTATAACAAGATTATGGAAGCAGTGGAGAATTACCACAAGGGTAATGACATTCTCGCTGACGCTCTTGCAAAGCTTGGCTAGGAGGGTACATTATGTGTCTTTCAACTGTTTATAAAAATGCTGAGGACGCCGATAATATTTTGATGGGCAATGTTGCAAAAATCGAAATAAATGGCGACACAGTAAAGATTACAGACCTTATGGAACGCTCAATGGAAATCGACGGAGAACTTCTCTTTGTTGACCTCCTCGGCGCAAAGGCAATAATAAAGGAGCGCGCATAATGGCAAATAAAACTATAGCCGTTGCCGGAAAGGGCGGAGTTGGCAAGACAACAACCTGTGGCATGATAATCGACTATCTTATAAAGAAGTCGAGCGAGCCTATTTTGGTTGTCGACGCCGATGCAAACTCCAACCTCAACGAGGTACTCGGTGTCGACGCCGACATAACACTCGGCTCGATTAGAGAGGAGATTGCCCACTCCGAGATTGACGGCAAGATTCCAGAGGGCATGTCAAAAGCTGACTATGCCGAATTCAAATTTGAGGACGCACTCATCGAAGAGAAGAACTTTGATATGATAGTTATGGGCCGTACTCAGGGCCAGGGCTGTTATTGTTTCGTAAATGGTCTTCTCAAATCTCAAATTGATAAGTACATAAAAAATTACAGCTATACAGTTATCGACAATGAAGCAGGTCTTGAGCACATAAGCCGTGGTACATTGCC
>R04__coassemble_221_pt1 | contig 21436 bp, 22 predicted proteins | sample R04__metabat2_low_PE_025 | metagenome-assembled genome bin R04
AATATATCTTGTAAAATTTTACGCATGAACGATGAAAAAAGAGAAAATAGAATAGTTATAATTATTGTTGCAGTACTAATTATTTTGCTTGCTGCGACATTTACATTTTTTTGGTCAAAAGGTTTCTTTAAATCAGATGTACCTTTTGAGCCATCATCTGTCATAACTACGAGAACAGAAGAAAATGAAGTAACTATTCCCCTCTCCTCGATAAATCATGAGTTTCACATAAAAGAGATTATCGGCCGCGTTGTCTCGGATGATTTCGACATAAATTGCAACCTCTACTGGGGTACGACAAAAGAATGTCTTCGTTATGGCGCCGGCATTCACAAGTGCAGTTCCCTGCCTGGCATGGTAACCCCGCTCACCTACTCTGCGACCTGCCCTATAATTGCAGCTCACTGCACAACTGAATTTAAAAATTTCAAAATTTTAGACCCAAACTCAAACGACTTCACAGAAGGTCTTACAATAACACTCTCGATGCCTTATGGCGACTATGTCTACGAGGTTAAGAGCGTCGAGATTATAAATGCGGATGACTTTAAGTTCAGTGACTTTCGCGCCTCAAGTGGAAATTTCAATCCAAACATTGCAATCTTTTATACCTGCTATCCTTTTGAGCGCGTTGACTACACAAAGTATGAGCGACTCTTCCTTTTCTGTGAACTTATAAGCGGTGACAAAGTAATCGATGACACTTTAGACATCACGACTACCGAGAGCGCGACAGAAGGACTTGCAGCACTTGAATAGATAAAAATCCCACTGGAGAAGTTCCAGTGGGATTTCTTTTTATTTAGTTGATTTTTTCTGGATAAACGCCTCTGTCTACAAGGTCGCGGAAAGCGGCCTTTACAGCGTCCTTGTCGTCGGCATAAGTTACGCCAAACCACTTGTCAGGTGTGTGAAGGATTTTAACATCAGCCTCACCCTTCTCAACAAGCTCGCCTATTACCATAGGGAGCAAGTATTCTGCTTTGATGTTGCCCTCTGGGAGATTCTTCAAAAATTCTACAAAGCCAGGCTTTAAAACATCAGAGATAAAGTCAGGGCCGATACCCCACATGTTCATTGAAACAAGTGTATCATCTGGGTAGAAGTTAATGCCAGACTCTGTACGAACGCCAGCTTTGCCGTCGATTTTTTCGATATTCTCGGTCTCGAGAATATCGGTCATAAAGCCGTTCGTGTCGGCTTTACAAACGCCACGAGTAACACCGCCATTGTCAGAGAGCGTGTTTCGAAGCTCGAAACCCGCCATACAGAAATGGCGCTTCTCGGTCGTTTCAGCACCGCCCGACACGAGCCAGTCATGGACAATTTTAAAGCCCTCTTTGCCATAATAGTCATCAGCATTGATGACAGCAAATGGCTCTTTTACAACATCTATTGCGGAGAGTATTGCCTGACCTGTGCCCCATGGCTTTTTGCGTTCACCGACAGAGAAGTCCTCTGGGAGGTCCTCCTTCTCCTGGAAAGCGTACTCAACTTCAATTTTCTTTGAAATGCGGTCGCCTATAACTTCTTTGAAGTCTTTTTCAAGATCATGGCGAATGATAAATACTACCTTGTCAAAGCCTGCTTCTATAGCATCGTGGATGGAATAGTCAATAATAATTTCGCCCGAAGGGCCAAGTGGCTCCATTTGCTTTATTCCGCCACCGAAACGGCTTCCAATACCAGCCGCCATAATAACAAGTGTTGTTTTCATTTAAGAACTATCTCCTTTTTCTTTTGTTCTGCTGCGCGTTTCATAATATCATCATATTTTGCTATAGCATCGTCTATGTTACCGTCAAAGAGGATTTTACCAGAATCAAGGATCATGCCTCTCTTGCAAAATTGACGAGCCATATTTGTACTGTGTGTTACGAGAAGAAGTGTGACATTTTCATCGGAGATAAGCTGATTTACCTTATCAAGGCACTTCTTTCGGAATGTTTCATCGCCGACTGAGAGTGCTTCGTCAACTATGAGTATTTCAGGTTTAACATTTGCATTGATAGCAAAACCGAGCCTTGCTTTCATACCACTTGAGTATGAGCGCACTGGCTGGTCGATGTATTCGCCGACATCAGCAAATGCAATGATGTCAGGCTCAAGCGCTACAATTTCCTCTTTCGAGAGGCCCATCGTAATGCCACGCATTTCGATGTTCTCACGACCGGTGAGTTCAGGGTCGAAGCCTGCCGTAAGCTCAAGGAGCGCAGACACACGACCGTTTACGATAATCTCACCGGCAGTTGGGAAGCAAACCTCTGTTATCATTTTAAGTACAGTGGATTTACCAGCGCCATTCTTTCCAAGAAGCGCTACTGCCTCACCGCGCTCAACGACAAAAGACATATCTTTTATGGCGTCTTTTGTCTTAACCTTGACGCGCTTTGAGAAAATGCTGAGTAGGCGTTGCCTGTTTCCAGAATAAAGTTTGTACTTCTTGGATACATTGCGAAATTCAATGATAGGTTCACTCATAATCGCACCTCCTTAAAGCACATCTGGTATCTCTTTGCGAAGGCGCTTGTAACTCCAAAGACCAAGGAGGAGCATAAGAAGTAATTCACAAAGAAATACAAGGAACTGTCGTGGGCTCTCCCAAAACCAAGCCTGGCTCATAAAGGAATTTCTAAAGCCTGTGACAAGGTAAGTTACAGGATTTGCCTTTAAGATAAGGCCCAAAGTTCCACCGACACTTGTTGCATCCCAGAAGATTCCAGAGCACCAAAGGACTGCAAATACGAAGGAACGAATAAGATTAGAAAAGTCCTGAGATATTGCAGAGATAGGGGCAGCAAAAAGTGCCCAGCAAGTGAAAAATAGGAAAGTTAAAAATATATAGAAGAATATTTGCAAATAATAGATAGTTGGGAAAAATCCAAGTATCGCATAAATAATAGCAACAACGATGAAGAGGATGATAGATACAACCATCTTTGAGATACTTGTAAATGTCGGAATTGTTGAAACTGGATATCTCATTTTGGTAATAAGGTATCGATACTTTCTCATACAGTCCGTGCCTTGAGTGAGCATGTCACTGATATAAAACCAAGGAACAAGACCTGTGACGAGCCACAAAAAGTAAGGATAGCCATCCACAGTGTTGCTCTTGTTAAAGCCTACAACCATTGCGAACCAGTAAATAAGAATGGTTACAACTGGACGAATTACAGCCCATGCCCAACCGAGGGCTGAACCGCTATATGTTTTAACGAGGTCATTCTTTGCCATTTTAAATATTTGAGATTTGTAAGTGGTATGTTCGTGAAGTATCTCAGAAAATGTACTCAAAATAGCACCTCCTAATAAATTAAATAATACTAAAACATTATACTATTAAAGATAGAATAAAACAAGACAGCCACGGCATTACCGTGGCTGTCAAAGGTTTATAAAATAATTATTGGTAAAATCTTATTTCTCTTCTGGATATTCAGCGAGTACGCGGCGAATTTCATTTGCCTTGTCCTTGTCGAAATAAGCCTTTGTCTCTTTAGCAACAACGCCACCGAGAGCAAGGAGAGCGATAAGGTTAGGGAATGCCATAAGGCCGTTGAAGATATCAGCGATGTTCCAAACAACATCAATTGCAAGGAATGGACCTGCAAATGTGAAGAGAACAAAGAGAACCTTGTAAATCTTTACTGCTTTGCTGCTATTTGTGAGATATTCAACACAGCGCTCTGCATAATAGTCCCAACCGAGGATAGTTGTGAATGCAAAGAGTGCAAGACAAATAGCGAGAAGAAGATTTGAAATAGATACTGGAATACCGAACTGTGCAAATGTATCGGACCAAGCGAGCTGTGTTACAGCTGCGCCACGAAGTCCATCGGCATTTGAATAAGCACCTGTTACGATAATTGAGAGACCTGTAAGTGTGCAGATAACGATTGTATCAAGGAATACACCTGTCATTGAAACAAGACCCTGGCGAACGTGGTCTTCTGTCTGAGCTGCTGCTGTTGCGATAGGAGCAGAACCGAGACCAGCTTCGTTTGAGAAAATACCACGGCCGATACCCTTCTGCATAGCAAGCTTAATAGCTGCGCCAGCAAAACCGCCGAGTGCTGCCTGATACTGGAATGCGCCCTTAAAGATTGCAACGAATGCTGCAGGAATTGCGCTTATGTTGCAAATGATAACTACCATTGCAAGTACGAAATAAAGAACGCACATAAAAGGTACAAGCTTTTCAGCAACTGCTGAGATACGCTTAATACCACCGATAACTACAAATGCAACAATAGCTGTTACAACGATTGCAGTGATGAGGGCGATAACTGTAACGTCAGCACCAAATGTATCAAAGATAACTGGTGACTCTGCAACGTTTGAGAAAGCGGATACGATACCATTGATCTGAGTCATTGTACCAATACCGAGAAGACCTGCGAGTGCTCCAAAGATTGCGAAGAGCTTTGCGAGCCACTTCCACTTAGGGCCCATACCCTTTTCGATGTAGAGGAACGGACCACCGAGGTAGTGTCCGTCTTCCTTTTTCTCACGATAGAGTACTGCGAGCATGCACTCTGCATACTTTGTTGCCATACCGAGGCAAGCTGCAAAGAGCATCCAGAAAAGTGCTCCAGGACCGCCGACACAGATAGCAGTTGCAACACCTACGATGTTACCTGTACCAACTGTTGCGGAAAGTGCTGTTGAGAAAGCCTGGAAAGACGTAACGTCGCCGTTTTCAGTGTCTTCGTTCTTTACCATGAGCTTTAAAGCTCTGCCTAAGTGCTTAAACTGAACAGCACCAGAGCGAATTGTGAGGTAAAGACCTGTTGCGAGGATGAGGATGATAAGAGTCCAGCCCCATACCCAGTCATCGATGTTTGTGATGATTTGAGAAAATGCTTCCATTGTTAATTTCTCCCTTTCAAAATGAAAATAAAAAAGTCGTAGTTTACACCACGACCAGAGAGAGGAACTATAAGCAATTTTTAGGTTGCTCTGTCCTTTTGCCTGAGAGATTAACTGTGCGAATGAGCACAGCCGTACACCTTCGGCGCTCTACAGTGGTTTCTGCAGAGACTCTCCAGAGACCAAATTTTAGCGATTTACCACGCTAAAATCTTTGGTATGTACAAAATATAACATAGTAAAAAAAGAAATGCAATATTGATACTGCCAAAATTGCATAATATAAAATATTTATTTTTGTAACATTTGTTTAAGATTGTTTTAAGTTTAATTGGTTATAGTTAAGTTGCAGAAAGGGACCAGTCACCCCTTATCTCACTTTTTCATTTCATTTTCTCCTATTTAAAAGGAAAACGCCAACTGCTCCCCACAGTTGGCGTTTTTCTTTTATTTTAATAAGCATTTCTTGAACGGATAAGTTGAACTATTGCCATAACAAATGAAACAAAAGTCGAGACAAAGTATAGTATTGCAAGCACAAGGAACAAAATTGTATATGCATCGAAATTCGGAGCAAGTGCAAGTTCTGCTTCTGTCAAATAGTTTACCCACTCCTCATCTATTGCCGTTCTAAATGTTGAATAGTAGGACATTGTAACGAGTGAGGAGAAGCCTCCAGCAATACCAAAGAATATTGGAATTATGAATGTAAGGCCATTGAAATTTTTAAGAATTGCGACAATTTGGAAAGCAATCACTAAAAGAAAAAATACTCCCAAAATTATTCCTGGTACCAAAACACTTGTTGAACCATCAATGATTTTTTCTTGGAACTGTTCAAGAGCTGTCATATTATTCCTCCTTTAGATATGCTTCAAGTCTGTAAATCGGAAGTCCTTCCGCCACAAACTTGCTCTCATATTCTGTAACTATATTTCCTTCGAAATCACTGTTGTGAAGGTCGAGGGAAATATTTTTAAGTGCAAAACCGCATTTTGTAAATTCTTCGATTGAATATTCAAAGAAGTGCATGTTATCGGTCTTTTGGTGGATCTCCGCACCAGATTTCATAATGTTTTTATAAATATTTAAAAAGCGCTCATTTGTAAGTCTATGTGTTGTATAGGCCTTCTTTGGAAATGGGCAAGAGAAGTTGAGATAAATACCCGAGATTGAATCTTCAGGAATGAAGCATTCAAGGTATTCCGCTCCACATTTTAAGAAGCGGACATTTGGTATTGCCTCGTCCCTTGCGTGTTCTGCGGCAGCAACTATAACATTGCCGACTTTTTCAACTGCAAGGTAGTTTGCATTTGGATTTTGCTTTGCAATCTCACATGCAAACTGTCCTTTACCACAGCCTATCTCAAGAAAGACAGGATTGTCATTTCCGAAAAGCAGAGAGAAGTCGAGATAGTTCTTATTCTCTTTAGCCGTCTCAAAGTTTTTGTCCTCTGAAATCAAGGTTAAAAGGTACCCCTCACAAGCGACAAGTCGCTCGTCGAGGTACTTCTTTCTTCTCATTCTCATTCGTCATCACCCTCGATAAATTCATCTGATGAGAAGAAAGTACGAAGACCTTTTCTAAAGGTCTCGCGCTTTTCTCTGCGCTTATGAACCTTGCGAGCGAGACTTTTAGCGCCTGCGTAAAAGCTCATAGCGGTCATAGCGCCAGAGAGATTGAGTTTCCAAAGGTCTTCGTTCATAGAATTTTGCATGTACTGATAAATCTCGTCATAGTCGACACTTGTAATAAGGTCATATGCTATGTCACCAAAGCGCATAGCGCGAACGGTGTCCACCATAGCAGGACCGAGTACAGTGTCGTAAGCATTATCAAGGAAGTTTGCGAGGTCGGCAGGGCCGAGACCGAGCATGTTCTCAAGGAAATTTGAGAGTGTGACATCTTCAAGATTTGAAATCATCTTGAAGAGATAATCGGTAAGTCTGCTAGCCGCTTCATTGTCAAGGAAGCGGTCAATTGCAGCGGCGATGGTGCCAGATGCCGCTTCAGCGAAGCGGTCATTGAAAATCATAGATGCCAGTGTACCTTCAGTGAGTACGCGAAGGATGTGCACAACCTCGGTAGTAGCACTTTGGATGAGAGCATCTCTGTCAGATTTTTCTGTTATAAGTTTTTGGATAAATTCGCGAAGAACATCTTTGTACTTCTCTTTATCGACAAAATTGAAACGTTTAAGAAGAAAAGATGTCAAAGTATTGAGAGAGTATTTGCTCATAAAGTCATAGACGAACCAAATTACGCCCTTCTTAAATTCCTCTTGAATATGAAGTTTTTCACAGACACCAGTTACTGTGCTCATGTAAAGTGGAAGCATCTCATTGAGTGCCTTTTGACTTATGTTCGCAATATACTTCTGTGAAAACGGAAGTATGCCCTGTACTGGTATTTTAAAATTTTCTGTGATTTGAAGTTCTGTCTTTGGCATGATGAGTGCCTGCTGAGTAACAGTTGAACCAGCAAAAGCGAGCGCACCAACCATCAAAACATCTGGTGTGTATTTCTTTTTCTTTGACATAATTTCACCAACTTATAACACAAACTATCAAACAATTATAAAAAATTTACTCAAACTTATCAAGATTTTGGTCGAGCATATATTTGCGAGTTATGTGGACAAATATAGGATCTATTTCCATAAGTTCCAAAGCTCGATTTATAACAGTTCCTGGATTGATACCAAAAGTAGGATTTGAAGGCAAGGTCAAAACAAGCGTTGTTGTGTCTCTAGACCAACTCTTCAAGTTTTGAATTTGGCCATCAAGTGGGATTTCTTTTTGAACCTTTTGTCTTCCCTGTTTTCCTATTTTAAAAATCGCAAAACTTGGGTCCAAAATCGTCTTCGTGATGGCACTTTCAAATTCTTCTGGTTTTTGCTTGTCCTGCTTTATTTCAATTTTATAAGTCGAGAAAGCGACAAGCTGAGCTTTCTTAACGGGCTCTTTAATCTCGATTATTTTTATATCTCTTGGAAGTGTCTTTGAGAGCCTCTCCTTTATTTCAACGAAGCCCATTTTCTCGTCTTCAATTCTTATGTCTAAGATTTCAGACAAGCCTTCCATGCCAAGAGAGAGCGGCATAGCAAAATTCATATAAGGGCGAGGATTATAGCCCTCCGTGTACCAAAGAGGTATCTCTGCGCGCTTTAAAGCCCTTGCAAAGCAGCGCATGAGGTCAAGGTGTGAGATGTATTTTGCGTCGCCTGTTTTTTCGAAGAAAATTCTAACATTTTGCACCGCACTCACCTCCATTTAAGGCACTCGCGCCGCAAGCATTGCATTTTATGCGGCAGTGCGATGTTGTCTCACTTCTCTTAGATTTCTCATTCTCACGCATCAAGAATTCCTTTGTAATGCCATAGTCGAGATGGTCCCAAGGAAGTATCTCATCATATTCCCTTTTTCTATTTGCATACCACTCTGGGTCGATATTGCAAGTTTCAAAAGCTTCCATCCAAGTATCAAACTTGAAATGCTCATCCCATGAGTCAAGGTTACAACCGTTTTTCCAAGCAGTATAAAGCACTTCTCCGAGACGTCTGTCTCCTCTTGCAAATACTGCCTCAAGGAAGATTGTATTGATTTTATGAGCGTTCAAGTGAACGTGAGATTTTGGAACTCTTGTAGCGCTATAAAGATATTCACGCTTTTGCTCGAGCACATCACGGCTGTCCTGTGGTTCCCACTGGAATGGCGTATGTGGCTTTGGCACAAAGCTTGATGCACTTATATTGATAGCCAAGGTCTTGCCCTTAGGCCTGTTTTCCATTCTAAAATATTCGGTCACTATTTTATGGGAGAGGTTGATAATTTCCTCAACATCCTCCATGGTCTCAGTAGGAAGACCAAGCATGAAATAAAGTTTGACTGTTGTCCAGCCACCTTCAAATGCCATGCGGACGGTCTTCATTATTTCTTCTTCAGTTATGTTTTTATTTATTGCATCGCGCAGTCTCTGCGAGCCTGCTTCAGGTGCAAATGTAAGTCCGCTCTTTCTTATGAGTTTCATCTTCTCGACAAGTTCGTCGGAGAAGTTATCAACTCTAAGACTCGGAAGACTTATATTTACATTCTTGTCCTGTGTCCAGTCTATCATCTCTGAAAGAAGTGGCTGAATACCAGTATAATCACTGGTTGAAAGTGAGATAAGACTTATCTCATCATAGCCAGAATTTTTTATTAGAGTTTTTGATTGTGCATTTATGACCTCAGGTGATTTCTCTCTAATTGGTCGATAAATGAAACCTGCCTGGCAGAAACGACAGCCACGAATACAACCTCGGAACACCTCGGTTGCGATACGGTCGTGCACTATTTCAATGAAAGGCACAATAAACTTTTCAGGATAGTGCGCCGTATTGAGGTCGCGAACCACTCTCTTGTGAACGACAGCTGGCGCACCATTCTTCGGTGTCACCGAGTTTATTGTGCCGTCCTCTTTGTAATCGACGTCGTAGAGGCTCGGAACATAAAGGCCCTCTATGGTTGTGCAGGCGCGAAGGAATTCTTCCTTTGATGCGCCGCGCCTCTTGTGCTCCTTATAGAGGTCGAGGAACTCGTTCATAAGTTCCTCGCCGTCTCCGAGCTGGAAGACGTCGATAAAATCGCAGAGAGGCTCTGGATTTGAAGCACAAGGTCCACCTGCTACGACCAGGTTTTTAAGGCTGTGTCTGTCCTTTGCAAGGACTGGCACATTACCGAGGTCGAGCATGTTGAGAATAGTTGTATATGAGAGTTCATATTGAAGAGTAAAACCTATAACATCAAAACTTGATAGTGGGTCTTTTGACTCAATTGCAAAAAGAGGAATATTGTGAAGTCGCAGTTGCTCTTCCATGTCGGCTGCTGGCGCAAAAACGCGCTCACACCAGGCGTCCCGCCTCTCATTTATAAGGGAATAAAGAATCTTCATTCCGAGGTGGGACATACCTATTTCATAGGTGTCAGGGAAACAGAAAGCAAAGCGTAAATCAACACTGTTTACACCTTTTACAACACTATTAAGTTCTCCGCCGGTATATCGCGCTGGCTTTTGCACAAGTGGCAAAATCTTTTCAAGTTTTGCGTCCATTCTGACCTCTTAAACTCAAAAGGCATCTTGAAAAATCCAAGATGCCCTTTTCTTATTTGCTCAATGTTTCTGGAGCATTTGTCGGTGCTATGGCACTGATGTAATATGATTTGTCTTTTTCACGAAGTGTGATTTTAACATACTTACTAGGTTCTGGTTCAACCATGTTGCCGTAGTCATCCTGTGTCCAGTTACCAGCTGAGAGCAATGCTACAGTCAAAATAACTGTGTTACTCTTCTTGGTCATATCAAGAACTTTTGGTGTATAAACGGCATCAGCACCAGTAATAGGCACCTTATAGACCTGTTTCTCGGCATCATATTCAATCTCGAAGGCCGAAGTTTCAATAGTCTGATGTTCTATCGCAACGTCGGTACCAAAGAGTTTTATAAACTGGGCCTCAACATCGGCAGCTGGGAACAAAAGGTTCTCGCCGTCGTTCTCATAAGTGTCGGTGTCGATATCACTTTTAATTATTGCCCAAATTGATGCCTCAACAAGCTGTGACATGTTTGCCTTTGTTACATCATCAAATGCATCGATGTCGTTCATCACAACAGGTACGAGCATTTGCTGATAGGTGAGAAGTTTTTCATCGCTTTTGTCAACCTTCGCTGTTATAGCAGAAACAATATTGATAACGAGAAAAACTACGCCGATAATTGCAAAAATGATAATCACGAAGCCGAGTGGCTTTGCCCATTTATTTTCTTTTGGGGTGCTCATAAAATGACCTCCCTTTTTGAAAATTTATCTTCTACCGCCTCTGCGGAAGTTGTTGTTTCTTCTTGGTGGACGCTCGTCGGAGATATCGTTCTCAGGTACTGCACCTTCAACTTCGATTAAAGCGTCACGGCGAGAGAGATTAAGTCTGCCCTGCTCATCGAGTGGAAGAACCTTAACAATAATCTCATCGCCAACTGTTACAACGTCCTCAACCTTCTCAGTTCTCTTAACGTCAAGACGGCTGATGTGTACGAGACCTTCAACACCTGGTACGATTTCAACAAATGCACCAAAGTCCATAAGTCTTGTAACTACGCCCTTGTAAATAGAACCTACCTCAGGACCATTTGCGATTGTCTCAACGATGAAGATTGCACGCTCTGCATTGTCATAATCAAGAGCAGATACAAATACCTGGCCCTCATCATTGACGTCAACCTAACAGTCGCATTCAGCACAGATCTTCTGGATAACCTTGCCCTGCTTACCGATAACCTCACCAATCTTTTCAGGATTGATTGTTGTTGTGAGCATCTTTGGAGCATATTTTGAAAGCTGTGGGCGTACCTCTGGGATACACTTGAGCATAATCTCATCAAGGATGTAAAGACGAGCCTTACGTGTCTTTTCAAAAGCTTCTTTGATGATTTCAGGTGTAAGACCATGAACCTTGAGGTCCATTTGAATAGCTGTGATGCCCTTATGTGTACCAGCTACTTTGAAGTCCATGTCGCCATAGAAGTCCTCAAGACCTTGGATGTCTACCATTGTCATAAAGTCGCCATAAACGCCCTCATCACCTGTGATAAGACCGCAGGAAATACCAGCTACAGGAGCCTTGATTGGAACACCAGCTGCCATAAGAGCAAGTGTTGAACCACAAATAGAGCCCTGTGATGTTGAGCCATTTGATGAGAGTACCTCTGATACTACACGGATAGCATATGGGAATTCCTCTACTGAAGGAATTACTGGAACAAGTGCACGCTCAGCGAGAGCACCGTGGCCTATTTCACGACGGCCAGGTCCGCGAGATGGCTTTGTCTCGCCTACTGAGTATGATGGGAAGTTGTAGTGGTGGATGTAGCGCTTTTCTGTCTCCTCATCGAGGCCATCGAGCTTCTGGGCGTCTGACATTGGTGCGAGTGTTGCGATAGAGAGTACCTGTGTCTGACCACGTGTGAACATACCTGAGCCGTGAACACGTGGGAGAAGGTCTACCTGAGCATTAAGAGGACGAATTTCGTCGATGCCACGACCGTCAACACGCTTCTTTTCTTCCTTGAGCCAACGACGAACTACGTGCTTTTGAATCAAGTACATAATCTCGTCAATCTTTGTCTCCTGCTCTGGGAAGAGCTCATCATATTTCTCATGAACTGCGTCGTAGATTGGAAGAAGTCTCTCGTCACGAACGTTCTTGTCATCAGTATCAAGAGCTGCTTCAACATCTTTTACGCAGAAGTTTTCAATTTCAGAGAGAATTGCTGGGTCTGGATCATTTGATTCAAACTCAAACTTTGGCTTGCCGATTTCAGCAACGATGCTGTTGATAAATTTAACAACCTCTTTGTTTGCCTCATGGCCTGCCATGATGCACTCAAACATCTTGTCCTCAGGGATTTCATTACCGCCTGCCTCGATCATAGCAACGAGGTCAGCTGTTGATGAAACTGTGAGTTTTAAGTCTGTCTTTGCTCTCTGCTCAAGTGTTGGGTTGATAACGATTTCGCCGTCAACAAGGCCAACATCTACAGAAGAGATTGGGCCAGCCCATGGGATGTCTGAGATAGCGATAGCTGCGGATACACCGATAGCTGCTGTAATCTCAGGTGAGCAGTCAGGGTCAACTGACATAACAGTTGCTACAACTGAGCAGTCATTTCTCATGTCCTTTGGGAAAAGAGGACGGATAGGTCTGTCGATGCAACGGGAAGCAAGGATAGCCTTGTCAGCTGCCTTACCTTCTCTTCTCTGGAATGAGCCAGGGAAACGACCTACTGAGTACATTTTCTCCTCATAGTCAACTGAGAGAGGGAAGAAATCTACGCCCTCACGTGGTTTTGCGCTTGCAGTTACTGTGCAGAGAACTGAAGTCTCACCATAGTTTGCAAAAATTGCTGCGTTTGCAAGGCCAGCCATTTTACCTGTCTCGAGGCGAAGTGGTCTGCCTGCAAGGGTTGTTTCGTAAACCTTAAAGTTTTCAAACATAATTTTTTACCTTCCTAAAAATTTTTATAACTCTCGGGAGGTAAGGCTTAGCAATAAATTAAAAATCCGAAAAATTCAGGTTCTTAATTCACTGCTAATACCTTTTAAAGGTACCTCCCGTTGGGTACTAAGTATTGTCCTTAAAATGCAATTTAAGGCAGATGACCGAAAAAGTCATCTGCCTATTTGCCTTACTTTCTAAGACCAAGTCTTGAAACTACTGAACGGTAACGTTCGATGTCGTTCTTCTGAAGATAAGCAAGAAGATTACGTCTGCGACCTACGAGCTTAAGAAGACCTCTGTTAGAATGGAAATCGTGTGGATGCTCCTTAAGATGTGCGTTTAAGTCGTTAATTCTCTTTGTAAGAACAGCGATCTGTACTTCTGGAGAACCTGTGTCGCCTTCGTGAGTTGCATACTCGGCCATGATAGCCTGCTTTTCAGCCTGTGTCATTGTTTTCACCTCATTAAAAATTATTTATCCAAAATCCTAGCGTACGGTAAATGGTGATCCACTTTGTGGCATACGCCGTACTCCAAGAAAAAGGCTTGATTATAGTATCACACTTATATTTAAAAGTAAAGTAATTTTTATTTTTTAATTTTGCTCACTGCCTCTTGTGCGAGTTTCCTTACTTTCCTCTCATCGAGTGAAATTTGATTTTCAAGTTGAACGAGAGAATCAAACTTTGTCTCAGGTCGGATGTATGAGAGAAGTGCCACCTCGACATACTTGCCGTAGAGGTCACCAGAGAAATCTAAAATATAAGTTTCAATCGATGGCGTGTTGTCATCATGAATAGTAGGTCTTACACCTATGTTAGTGATTGATAAATAGCGTTTACCTTCTATGGTCGTACGTGACATATAGACGCCATAGGCAGGTACGACAAGTGCTGGGTCAATCGCCTGATTGATAGTCGGCGCGCCGAGGTGGCGACCACGTCCCGCACCATTTTGCACTTGGAGTTTAAAAGAATAAGGACGACCGAGCATAAAGTTTGCAAGTTCAATCGAGCCCTCCTCCAAAGCCTTTCTTATGCGGCTTGAGGATACTGGCTCATCCTCGAAATCAAATTCAGGTGCCATAGAAAATTCTATGCCAGCATCGTCGCAATACTTTTTCAGAAGTTTTGGAGTACCTTTGCCGTCTTTACCAAATGTGTAATTAAATCCACAGCAGACACCAACTGCGCCCATACGCTTTACGATAATCTCTTCAAAAAATTTCTTTGGAGACATGTTCATAAGCGGTTCAAAATCAAGAAGGCAGAGACGGACGCCTGTATTTTTAAAGGCATCAGCTCTCGAATCTTTGTTGAAGAGACAGACAGGCGCCTCGCCTGTTAAAGTTTTCAAAGGATGTTCTTTAAAAACGAGAGCAAAAGGCATAGCAGAAAGTCGCTCCGCCATCTCTTTGCAGTTGTTTATTACAACCATGTGTCCCTTATGAAGACCATCGAAATTTCCCAGTGCTACGACTGTTGCCATACCCTCACCCCTTTCTATCGTTCGTTATATACTCGTAAAAATTTAAGATTGTTATTTTCCGGCTCAGCACGGCCTAAACCTAAAAATTTATCTTCAGAATAGATTCTGTAAAGCCCAGAGACTTTACAGTCTTTAATTCTGTCCAAATTTAAGTCCCCGCCGTTCACAAATCTGTGGGCCTGGCCAAAAGTCACAAATGCTTTAGGATAAGCAGAAAGTGCATCTTCAACCGAAATTAAAAAGTTCTCTGGATTGCTTGAGGACTCAAGCTCTTCGAGTGTCACACAATTGCCAATTTCAAAGCCCGCTCCCATTGTCCTCTCAAGAGAGGTCATCGTAGCGCCACAGCCAAGTTCACGGCCTATGTCATCTATGAGTGTTCTGACATACGTGCCAGATGAACATTCCAAAGAGAGACCGTATTCATTTTCAGCGTCCGTGTCAAAAAGTTCAAGGCTATAAATGGTGGCAGGTCGCGCCTCCCGCTCTACTTCTATGCCCTGTCGTGCAAGCTTGTAAAGCTTCACGCCATCTTTGTTTAGAGCGGAGTACATAGGTGGGACCTGCAAAATTTCGCCTTGAAATTTTGGCAAGAGCGAAAGTATCTCGTCTTTGCCACAGGTGACATCGCTCGTAGACAAAACCTTTCCAGTTATGTCGAGCGTGTCAGTGGTAAGGCCAAGACGAAATGTCGCTGTATAGCGTTTTTTGCTATCTGGAAGGAATTCCAAAAAACGCGTCGCTCCACCGAGCATTATGGGGAGCACGCCTGTGGCCATCGGGTCCAGCGTACCGCAGTGACCCGCCTTTTTTTCTCCCATAATGCGACGGACTTTCGCGACTGCCAGGAAGGATGTTATACCTTCTGGCTTATTAAGATTTATAAATCCCGTCATACTATTTCAATTCTTCTTCAATAAGCGAAATTAAAGTTTTAAGTGTTGCTTCCTCATCGGTTGCGTCACAACCTGCGGCGCGCATGTGTCCGCCGCCGCCAAAATTGCCACAGAGTTTTGCGGCATCAAGCGGAGAATGAGTGCGGAGTGAGAATTTAAATCCGCCATTCTCCTTCTCCTTCATCGTGATTCCGCAGAGTGCGCCCTCAAACTGGCGCGACAGCGCAGCTATTGCGTCGCACTGGTCTCTTGTCGCGCCTGTGGCGCTGAACATCTCATTGGTAACCTTGAGCACAACAACCTTGCCGTCGCAAAATGTTCTCATACCCGCGAGCACGAGCTTTAAAAGCTCAAAGTAGCTCTGCGGTTTCATCTCAAACATTGCGACGTTTATGTCAGCGTTGTTTGCGCCAAGGTCAATGAGTTCTGCGCCAACACGGTAGCACTCTGACGAGGCATTTGAATATCTAAAGCAGCCAGTATCAGTTGAGATACCAGTGTAAAGATCAGTCGCCATCTGTGGTGTTATAGTCACACCCATCTCTTTGAAAATTCTGAAGAGAGTGAGTGCAGCGGCACCATCGTCTGCGCGAAGGTAGAGTTCTTTCGCATATTCTACATTTGAGCCATGGTGGTCAATGCAAAGGTCAACACAGCTTGCATACTTCTCTTCAAGTTCTGTACCGAGAAGTTTTGTGTCAGCAACGTCAACAGCAATTATAAACTTAGGCTCAAAATCCTGCTTTTCTATGCCCTCAAAGAGAAAGTCATATTTCGATGGTATGACGTCACTATTTACAACTTTAGCGCGCTTTCCCATAGCCTGTAGAGCACAGCAGAGAGCTGTGCCACAGCCTAAAGTATCACCATCTGGATTTTTATGTGTGAGGATTAAAACATCCTCGGCACTATTTAAGAGTTCTATAACTCTTGTCATTTCTATTTTCATACGTTACCTCCTGTAACGCCACCGAGCTTTTTAAAAATTTCCATGCCCTGTTCTACTGAATCATCGGCAATAAATTTGAGCTCAGGTGCCTTGCGAAGATGAAGATTCTTTCCAACTTCACGACGGATGAAACCTTGCGCGCCGTCGAGTGCCTTACAGGCCTCCTTAGCGCTTTCTATGCCTTTTAAATCGCTAATATAAACCTTAGCAAATGAATTGTCAGAAGAGAGTGAAACGCGTACAACTGTCAAAAGTTCACCCGCAACGCGAGGGTCTTTGATGTCTTTAAGACATGCGATAATCTCACGTTTTATGTCCTCAGCAACTCTGTCTTTGTTATGTCCAGGCATAAGGGCACCCCCCTTAGTCTTCTCTGTATTCTTCTGTAATATAGGCCTCGAAGATATCGCCTTCCTTAATGTCGTTAAACTTGTTAAGACCGATACCACATTCGTAGCCCGATGCAACCTCTTTTACGTCGTCCTTGAAACGCTTGAGTGAGCTCATCTCATCCTCAGCTATAATAATGCCGTCACGTACAACGCGGATTTTAGCATTGCGGACGATCTTACCGTCAAGGACGTAAGAACCTGCGATTGTACCTGCACTTGAAATCTTAAATACGTTACGTACCTCTGCACGACCGAGATCAACATCACGGTACTTCGGTGCAAGCATGCCCTTAATAGCGGACTGAATTTCCTCAATGCAGTCGTAAATAATTCTATAGCAGCGGATGTCTACGCCATCGCGCTCAGCCATTGACACTGCAGCTGGGTCTGGGCGAACGTTGAAGCCGACAATAATTGCGTTACTTGCGTTCGCAAGCATAACGTCGGACTCAACAATACCGCCAGCTGCACCGTGGATAACTTTAACTCGAACTTCATCATTAGAAAGCTTCTCAAGACTCTGACGAACTGCTTCAACAGAACCCTGAACGTCTGCTTTAACTATGATGTTGAGGTCCTTAAGTTCACCCTCGGAGAGAGATGCGAAGAGATTATCAAGAGTAACCTTCTGCTGAGCACCCCAAACCTCTTCCTTTGCAGCATTCTTTCTCTGTTCAACAAGTTCACGAGCAAGACGCTCATCTGATACTGCGTCAAATGTATCGCCAGCCTGTGGAGCTTCCTGAAGACCAGTAATCTCTACTGGGATTGAAGGACCTGCCTCGGAAAGTTCACGGCCATTTTCGTTTGTCATAACACGAACTCTACCTACTGCAGTACCTGCAACGATAATATCACCGGAGTGAAGAGTACCGTTTTGTACGAGAAGTGTTGCAATAGGTCCACGACCCTTATCAAGACGTGCCTCAATAACTGAACCCTTTGCAGCACGGTTAGGATTTGCCTTGAGTTCAAGTACTTCTGCAACGAGAAGAACAGACTCAAGAAGTTTATCAAGATTCATACCAGTCTTGGCTGAAACTGGAACACAGATTGTGTCACCGCCCCACTCTTCAGGTACGATTTCATGTTCAGTGAGTTGCTGCATAATTTTATCAACAGTTGCGCCTGGCTTGTCCATTTTATTGATTGCAACAACAATAGGAATGTTTGCAGCCTTTGCATGGTTTATAGCCTCAATTGTCTGTGGCATGATACCATCGTCTGCTGCAACTACAAGGATTGCAATATCAGTTGCCATCGCACCACGTGCACGCATTGCTGTGAAAGCTGCGTGACCAGGGGTGTCAAGGAAAGTGATTTTCTGTCCGTTAATCTCTGTTCTATAAGCACCGATTGCCTGTGTAATACCACCGGCCTCAGTGTCGGTTACTGCTGTGTGACGGATAGCATCAAGAATCGATGTCTTACCATGGTCAACGTGGCCCATTACGCAGACAACAGGATCACGAGGTTCAAGATTTGTAGCATCGTCTTCGGTGTCGTCGATAATACGGTCCTCGATAGTTATAACTACTTCCTTTTCAACCTTCGCATCAAATTCGCCTGCAACGATTTCGATTGTTTCAAAATCGAGTACATCGTTTATCGATGCCATTTGTCCGAGCATGAAGAGTTTCTTGATAACCTCAGCAGCTGTTGCGTGAAGAAGTTCAGCAACTCCACCTACTGTAAGACCCTCTTCAGGTACTGTGATTACAAGGTGCTTCTTCTTACGTTCAAGTTCAATTCTCTTCATGCGGTCAGCTTCAGATTCATGCTTCTTTGAGCGCATTCCCTGCTGCTTTCTATACTGCTTTGATTTCTGGTTGAGCTTTTGCTTACCGAGATTGAAGCGGTCATTTCTTGTATTGTTTGCATCACCTGAAAGTTGGTCATATTTTTCGTTATACTTTTCGAGGTTGACATTTTGTGTACGAGTATCAACAGTACGAGCCTCGCCCTTTGTACGTGCCTGTACATGTGAGTCGTCCTGCTTCTCTTTTTTCTTAAACGGATGCATGTTGGATTCAGCATTTTTCTTAAGTGCATTCTCAACTTTTGCATCTGGTTTCTTTGCAGGAGCTTTTTCCTCTGTCTTTGGTGCAGGTTTTTCTGCCTTTTTCTCTACTGGCTTCTCAACCTTTTTCTCTACTGGAGCAGGTGCAGGCTCCTCAACTTTCTTTGTAGGAATCTTCTCCTTCTTTGTAGGAATTTTTTCCTTCTTCTCAGGAGTTTCAGCTTTCTTTTCTACCTTTGGAGCCTCTGTCTTTGGAGCCTCTCTCAGAGCAAAATAAGCATCAAAATTTTCAACCTGATTTTTCTGTGTGAAATAGTCAAATACAAGGTCAAGTTCTTCCTCGGTTAAAACGGTCTGTGCCTTCTTCGGCTCATCATTTATTGTTGAGAAGAATTCTATAAGTTCTTTTCCCTGTTTATCAAAGTCTTTTGCGACATCACTGAGTTTATATTTAATTTCCATTAAGCAATTTCCTCCGCAAGTGTAATAATCTTTTTAGCAAAGTTTTCGTCGTCAACTGAGAAGACTGCAGCTCTTATACCTGTTGCAGCGTAAAGGTCATCCCTTTCATAACCAATCTCTAAAAGAGGTATGTCTCTGCCTTCAAACTTTGTCGTGCGGCCAAACTCTTCCTTTAGTCTGTCCGATGCATCAGCGCATAAGAAACACGCACAAGCTTTGCCTTTTGTAATACTCTCAAAAGTTGCGTCATGTCCTGTCGACAATTTGCCTGCTTTCTTTGCAAGGCCGAGCATATTTAAAAATTTATCGTTCACTTTTCCAGCTCCGCCTCCATTTGAGAGTAAATCTCGTCTGGGATTTGCATTTTAAACTCCCGCTCAAAGCGTCGAGCCTGTCTCGCCTTTTGGAAGCACTCTTTTGACTTACACACGTAAGCTCCACGTCCGGGAGCTTTCCCCGTCAAATCAAGTGAGACATCACCGGTATTTGATTTTACAACTCTTACGAGTTCGAGCTTCGGCTTCATTTCCATGCAGCCACAGCAACGTCTTAGTGGTACTCCACGAGGCACACAAATCACCTACTCTAAATTATTCTTCTGTTTCGCCATAGAAACCGCTTTCAGGTCTTATGTCTATCTTCCAATTAGTAAGCTGGGCTGCAAGCTTTGCATTTTGTCCACCATTACCGATTGCAAGAGAGAGCTGCGTATCTGGAACAGTCGCTCTGCACTTGTTTTTCTTTTCACCCTTCTCGCCAATTTCTGGTTCAAGGATTTCAACGCTTAAAACGTCAGCTGGTGCGAGTGCAGCTGCAACAAATTTTGCAGGATCATCACTGTAAGGTACGATGTCGATTTTCTCGCCACCGAGTAAATCTACAATCTCCGCTACACGAGCACCGCGTGGGCCTATGCAAGCGCCGACTGCATCGACATTTTCATCGGCTGAATAAACAGCCATCTTTGTACGAGAGCCCTCTTCACGAGCAATCTCTTTTATTTCAACTGTACCGTCTGCAATCTCAGGAACTTCTATTTCAAAGAGCTTTCTTACGAACTCCTTATGAGTTCTTGAGATCATAACCTTAGGTCCTCTTTCGGTATCACGGATTTTAAGGATGTAAACCTTTGTTACATCATTTACGTGAAGAACCTCACCTGGAATCTGCTCCTTCTTTGGAAGAAGAACTTCCATCTTGCCAATTTCAACAGTTGCATTTCCTGTCTTACTGTCAACAGAGAGAACTCTCGCTGTAACAATCGTGTCACAATAAGGTCTGAGTCTGTCTGAGATTTGCTTGTTCATGACACTTGTCATGTTTTGGCGAATGAGATGTTTTACGCTCTGGGAAATGATTCTTCCGTTAGTTTCAAAGCTTATTGGTACATTGATAATATCGCCAAGTTTTGCTTTTGCATTGTACTCTTTTGCTTCATCTAGAGTTATCTCAATATTTTTTCTCTCTTCTGATGATATCTCCTTTACAACAGTCTTCTTTATGTAGATGTTGACATCCTTTTTCTCTGGGTCAGCCTCAAAACAGCCAAGACCGTCGAGGTTACAGCAAAGCTGTGTTTTCATAATCTTTTCTACAGATTCTTTTACAAGGTCGTAGAAACATTCAACAGGTATTCCCTTTTCTTTTGCGAGTCCATCGATCGCATCGAAGAAATCTTCATTAATCATTTTCTTTATTCCACCTTTCGATTACTTAACTTTCAAAATCATCGGCCTTTACATAAGCGGCCTCGCGTTTATTAAAAACAAGAGTTTTACCATCTGAAGATTCAAATGTGATATTTCCCTTGTCAAAATCTTTTAAAATTCCTTTGAACTCTCTCTCCCCATCAACAGGGCGTATGAGTTTCACCATAACCTTCTCACCTTTATAAGCTTCAAAGTGTTCGTCGGTTTTAAGCGTACGCTCAACACCAGGAGATGAGACCTCGAGGCAGTAGCTGCAATCAATAGGGTCAGCCAAGTCAAGTGGTCCATCTACAGCATGGGAGAGGTCGACACAGTCGTCAATTCCAACGCCACCCTCTTTGTCAATAAAAATTCTAAGATAGTGGTCTGCGCCTTCTTTTACAAATTCGATATCCCAAATCGAAAGACCTAATTCCGTCGCATATGGTTCCACAATTTTACGAACTGTAGTTTCAACTTTTCCAGCCATAAAATCCTCCTTACAAAATCAAGAGAGCGACTCGCTTGAGTCACTCCCTAACCTTAAACCTATCAACTTACAGTACGAATTCTAACACTAATATAATGTAATGTCAAATATTATTTATAATAGTTCATCCTTATTCCTCTTAGAA
>R04__coassemble_244_pt1 | contig 20312 bp, 19 predicted proteins | sample R04__metabat2_low_PE_025 | metagenome-assembled genome bin R04
TAATGCTGACAGACATAGCGAAGAAGAGAAGATAGTTTCGGAGTGCATAAATCTCATTATAGGTCACCCAAAATTTGCTCATAACCCTGTCCTCGTAGTTTATGGTGACAATTGGCACGAGGGCGTACTTGGCATTGTTGCATCTAAACTTCTTGATAAGTATTCACGCCCTGTCATTGTTCTCTCAAACAAAGACGGCGTTTCAAAGGGCTCCGCGCGAAGCATTGAAGGCTTCTCGATTTTTGAGGCGCTTTCAGCTTGCTCTGAACATCTTGTGATGTTCGGCGGCCACGCGCAAGCTGCAGGTCTCACAATAAATACAAAAGATATTCCAGCATTCATTGAATCTATCAATGCCTATGCTTATACACAGCCTGTTTTCTATCCTTCAATTTATGTCGACTGCAAACTGAACCCTGACAGTATTTCCACTGAAATACTTGACGCTCTTAAAGTTTTAGAACCATTCGGTTCTGAAAATCCACAGCCAAATTTTGCAATTTTGAATCTTGTTGTCGATGGAATTACTGAACTTGGCGACAGGAAACAACATTATAGAATTCACGCCCATAAAGAGGGTAGGGATAAGCAACTGACTCTCATGAAGTTCAATGCTTCTCCTGCTTCGTTCCCATACAAACAAGGCGACAAATTTGACGCCCTTGTAACACTCGACAAAAATGTCTGGAACGGACAGGTGCGCGTCTCAGTTATTATCAAAGATACTCGTCCTTGTAATACCGATGATGACGAGATGGTAAAGTCTGAAAAGATTTACGACAAGATTGAAACAAGAACAAATCTCTCTGCTGATGAGGCATCTTATGCAACACCAGACAGGTCTCTCTTTGCGCGAATTTATACATTCCTCAAGAGAAATCCAAATGTCTCTATGAATGCATATGAATACATCGCATACAAGACAATTGAAAACAGTGATGAAAATCTCTGCAAGGTTAAGGTTGCAATTCTTGCGATGATTGAACTTGGCCTCATTGTTGTAAAATCGGACGGCATCATAACTGTGCCATCAGTTTCAAAAAAATTTGATTTAAATTCTGCTCCTGTAATGGAGTTCTTAAGGGAGGTGAACCCGAATGCCTGAATATGACGATAAATTCAGTTTCTTAAAACATGAAATTTATTATTCATACTCTGAGGAAGATACTAAGAAAATAGTGGATGCCTATGCTTTCGCAAAGGAAGCGCACGCAAATCAGTGCAGATATTCGGGCGAACCTTATATCATGCATCCTGTTGCTGTTGCTCAAATTCTTTTTGAACTCGGCATGGATCCAGATTCACTTGTTGCGGCTCTTCTTCATGACACAGTTGAGGACACCGATACTGGCCTTGATGTTATCAAAGAAAAATTTGGCGAAGATGTTGCAAATCTTGTTGATGGTGTTACAAAACTCGGTAAAGTTCCTCTTGAGACATGGGAGGAGAGACAGGCTGAAAACATCCGAAAGATGTTTATTGCCATGTCTCAGGATATCCGTGTCGTAATCATCAAGCTCGCCGACAGGCTTCACAACATGCGCACTCTCGAACACATGAAAGAGCAAAAGCGCCGCGATAAAGCTGTCGAGACTATCGAGATTTATGCGCCTATTGCTCACAGGCTCGGAATCCGCACTGTAAAGGAGGAACTTGAGGACCTCGCAATTCGCTATCTCGACCCAGTTGGATACAAAGAAATAGAGGACCTTGTGGCAAGAAATACAAAGGTACATCCTAATTTTATTCCTGACACAATCGAAAAGATTGGTGGAAGGGTTCATGAACTCATCCCAACTGCATCTCTCGATGGCAGAAGAAAGAGCATTCACGGAATTTATAGAAAGATGTACGTTCAAGGTCGTGAATTTGATGAGATTTACGATGTTTATGCTATTCGTATTATCGTTGAAAATCTCGTTGACTGTTACAACTGTCTCGGTATTATCCACGACATGTATCACTCACTTCCTGGACGCTTTAAAGATTACATAAGCACTCCAAAGGCTAATATGTATCAGTCTCTTCATACGACTGTCATCAGTCCAGAAGGAATTATCTTCGAAGTTCAAATCAGAACTAAAGAGATGCATTACACAGCGGAATATGGTATCGCTGCTCACTGGAAATACAAACTCGGTGTCACAGGTTCCGACAAATTTGAGGAGCGCCTTGCTTGGATAAGACAGGTAATTGAAAATCAAGGCGAAACTGAAGAAGTAGACGATATCGTAAAAACTATTAAAACTGACTTCGTACCTGATGATGTATTTGTATTTACACCAAAGGGCGATGTTATAAATATCCCTTATGGCTCTACCGTCATAGATTTTGCTTATGCAATTCATACCCAGGTAGGCCATAAGATGATCGGCGCTAAGGTCGATGGACGAATTGTCCCTATCGACTATAAGGTTAGAACAGGTGAAGTTATAGAAATACTTCGCTCCTCTGACCCTGAAAAAGGTCCTTCTCGTGATTGGCTCAATATCGTCACAACCTCTGGCGCACGTACTAAAATACGTGGCTGGTTTAAGCGCGAGCGAAGAGCTGAAAACATCGAAGAGGGAAGAACTCAATTTGAGACTGCTCTTCGCAAGAACAACATGCGTCTCTTCGATGAGGAACTCATTGAATTTACGAGTAGGCTCGCAAAGAGAAAAGGCTACGATGAGGACCCTGAAGAATTTTTCGCAGCCATCGGTTACGGAAGTGTCTCTGTCGAGAAACTGCTACCGTTTATGCGAGAGGAATACAACAAGATTGTTAAATCTCATGAGCAGAAAAAGGATGAACTTGTTGTAACAAAAGAAACTCATGCAAGCCCAGAAGGTGTTGTCGTTGAAGGCATAGACAACTGCCTTGTAAAACTTTCAAAATGCTGTAATCCTTTGCCTGGCGATGAAATCATCGGCTTTGTTACAAGGGGATATGGCGTCTCTGTTCACAAGCGTGATTGTACAAACGTACCTATTGTAATTTCAGCTGCGCGCGAGCCAGACAGATGGATTAAAGTTCATTGGGCAAATAATGTCAAAGAACATTTCAATGCAACTATCAATGTCTTCTGTCTCTCTCGCACAGGCCTTCTTGCTGAGATTTCTACAATACTTGCAAACATGCATGTCGACATCTCTGCAATCAATTCACGTGCTTTGAAGGACGGCACTTTACTGCTCACAATGACTCTTGAGGTCAATGGCCGTGAACATCTCGATAGCGTAATAAACAACATTAGAAAAATTAATAATGTACTTTCTGTTGAAAGAACTGGTGTATAAAATGAAAGTCACAAAAATTGTTTTAGGTTCACTGCAGACCAATTGCTATATTCTTGTTGATGAACTGTCTGGTCTCGGAGCAGTTGTAGACCCGGCACTTTACACAACAACACTCATAAATGCCATAAAAGAATCAGGCATGACGAAGCTTGCTTTTATCCTTTTGACTCATGGACATTCCGATCACATACTCGGTGTCTATGATTTAAAAAGAGAATATCCAGACGCACAGATTTTAATCGGTGATGAGGACGATATTTGTCTTACAAGCTCCGCTTGCTCACTTGCCGATGACCTCGGCATTGAGCAGCATCCTCTTCATGCTGACAGGTGTCTCTTTGATGGCGATAAATTTATCTTTGGTCAAGAGGAAGTAAAGGTTGTTGCAACACCTGGTCACACTCCAGGTTCAGTTTGCTATCTCATAAATAACAACATGTTCTCAGGCGATACATTGTTCTTTAAAACCTGTGGTAGAACCGACCTTTTCCGTGGCAATCTCACGGACATGCAGGAATCGATAAAAAAGATTGGTAAACTCCCAGCAGATTATATGGTCTTTCCAGGACATGGCCCGACAACGACTCTTGATGCCGAGAGAAAAGGCAATCGTTTTATGAGGAAGATAGAATGGTCCTTAGTTTAAAAAATTGTGAGTATGCATACGAGCTTGAAAAACTGACGGCTTGCTTCTTTCCAAGTGAACATGTAACAGTCGTAATAGACGGCAAGTACAAGGACGGTAGAGAGGCGCCAACTGATTTTTCAGAAGACATCATCTTCCTTCAGTGTGCGAGTTTTGATGATAAAACTCGCATCAGTGTGAAGTTCAAAGATGCAGAACTCTTCGAGTGTGGCAACTTTGATTGTTGCTCACTCTCGGAGTCGTGCGACAGTTTGGAACTTCACTGCGCGCAGTTGCTTTACAAAGTCCTTTGTAAAGCGACGGGTCTTGATCTCGGTTGGGGCATTTTAACAGGTATTAGGCCTTCTAAGCTCCTTATTCGCCTTATTGAAGAAAAAGGCGAGGAGAAGGCCGTAGAGTACTTTAAAAATGCCTTTCTAGTAAGCGAGAGCAAGACAAGACTTGCCTTGTCGGTGGCCTATGCCGAAAAGGCAATAATGATGTCCTCGGATGTTGATGATTTCAGTCTTTACATTTCAATCCCGTTTTGCCCAAGTCGCTGCTCATATTGCTCTTTTGTTTCAAGTGCAGTAAATACAAGTTCGGCACTAAAAATTGTCGAGCCGTATTTTGAAAATTTAATTGAAGAGATTAAATTTACGGCTGAAATTGTGAAGCAGTGCAACATTAAAATGAAATCTGCCTATGTTGGTGGTGGAACACCTTCAACACTTTCAGCAGAACAAATAAAAATCCTTCTTAGAACTATCAGAGAAAACTTTGATATGTCAAATTGTTCTGAATTTACTTTTGAAGCTGGTCGACCAGACACAATAACTAAAGCTAAACTTGAGGCTTGTCTTTGCTATGGTGTCGACAGAATAAGCATAAATCCTCAGACGATGTCTGATGATGTTTTAAAAGGTGTCGGACGACACCATACTGCAAAGGATTGTATTGACATTTACAATCTTGCAAAGGATGTTGGTTTTACCAACATCAACATGGACCTTATAGCCGGGCTGCCAGGCGACACTTATGAAGGCTTTTGTGACAGCCTTCAAAAAGTAATTGCCCTAAAGCCTTCGTCAATAACGGTCCATGCGCTCGCTTTTAAGCGCTCGTCTGACCTCTCGTATGAGGACGGTCATTTCGAGCACACAAAGACCGCTCGCGCAATGATTGATTTTGCAAACGACGAACTTTATAAGGCAGGCTTTATGCCTTATTACATGTATCGTCAAGCAAAATCAGTAGGTAATCTTGAAAATGTCGGTTGGTGCAAAGAGGGCTTTGAATCAAAGTACAACATTTTCATGATGGAGGAGTGCCACACGATTTTATCCTGTGGCGCAGGTGCCGTTACAAAACTTGTAAACGGCAAAGAAATCAGTCGTATTTTCAATTTCAAATATCCGTTTGAATACAACGACAGGTTCGAAGAACTAATTGAGAGAAAGAAAGCAGTTTTAGATTTTTATGGATGACATCAATTACATCAAAGTTATAAACCGTGAGGTTATAACTAACACAATTGAATATGTCTCCGCTTGTGAGCGTCACTACCATGCAGTACTCAGTCAAATTGTAAAAGAGATACTGGCAAAACCTGGTGACACTAAAATCATCATGCTCGCAGGGCCTAGTTCCAGTGGTAAGACCACTGGAGCCAACAAGCTCGCAAGACTAGTCTCACAATCCGGTTTTGCTGCCAACGTCATCTCGCTTGATGATTTCTATATCAACCGAGAAGACATTCCCGTTGGCAAGGACGGCAAGAGAGATTTTGAAGCAGTTTACGCACTCGATATTGAACTCATTCAAAACACTCTCAAAAATCTCATCGAAAAGGGTGAGACAAAGCTCCCTTATTTTGATTTTGTTACAGGGACTCGAAAGGACAATGTCTTCGATTTGAAACTTAATCGCGGTGATGTAGTTATAATCGAGGGGCTTCATGCTATAAATCCAATTTTTACAATGGAACTCGGTCAAGATTGCGATTCAATTTATAAAATTTATGTCTCGGTTGCATCGGACATCTACGATGATAACGGACAAATTCTCTTCGATAGAACTGACATAAGACTCATAAGGCGAATGATAAGGGACAACCTTTTCAGAGGTACTCCTGTACCACAGACACTGGATATGTGGGAGAAGGTTATTGACGGTGAAATCAAATATCTTCAGCCGCTTATTCCGACTGCTGACTATGTAATAGATTCGCTTCATCCTTATGAGCTCTGCATTTACAGAAACATAGCTCTTAAAGCTCTTAAAGAAATTGAAGAGGACAATAAATATTATTCTCAGGCGCAGACACTTATTGAAAAATTCAACAAAGTTACAATGATTGACAAAGATATAATTCCGAAGAATTCACTGCTTCGTGAATTTGTAGGTTAGGAGGTGCAGGTTTGGAAGAGAAAAGAAAGACACAATCTCTCATAAGTGGCGCAATGCTTCTTATGATTTCAACTGTACTTGTACACCTAATAAACATCTTCTTCAAAATTCCTATCACAAACATAATAGGAGAGATAGGAAGAGGATATTTCACTTCTGCTTATGAGATTTACACACCGATTTATGCAATCTCTATGGCGGGTCTTCCAGTTGCGCTCTCGAAGATGGTATCTGAACGAATCGCCACTGGAAAATTCAATGAAGTAAGACTTATTAAAAATATTGCGAGAAATATTTTTATCATCACTGGTACAATCGGCACAATACTTCTCATAGCACTAGCAAAACCTTTTTCGGACTATGTCATAGGCTCTCCAAATACATTTTATAGTATTCTTTGCATAGCACCTTCAATATTCATCTGTTGCCTTATGTCGACTTATAGGGGCTACTATCAGGGCCTTCGCAACATGGGACCTACAAGTTACTCCCAAGTCTTTGAGGTAATAGGCAAACTTGTATTTGGTGTTCTTCTTGCAAAGCTTGTTGTAAACTATGGTGTCTCTCAATTTGAGGAAACAGGCATCGTCTTCGGCAGAGCATGCACAAACTATAATGAGATAATAAGAGCATGCGCTCCATATTCATCAGCGGCAGCTATAACTGGCGTTACGATCGGCTCACTTGTAAGCCTTATTTATTTGGTCATTCTTTTCAAAGTAAAAGGTGATGGTATTAAGGTTGAAGAGCTTTATACATCTCCAGAGCCAGACAGCAAGAAGTCTTTAAGACATGATCTTATCGCAATAATGATCCCAATTGCTACTGGCTCATTAGTGCTTAATATCACAAATTTCATCGACAGCATTACTATTCAGTCAAGACTTATAACTGCTATCTCTCTCGGCGAAGAAACAATTAGAGAGATTTATCCTGAGATTGGAATTTTAGGCATAGCTACTGAGGACATCAAAGACTTCCTCTACGGTTGCTACGGTGTAGGACTTGATTTTAGAAATCTCATTCCTGCTGTCATAATGAGTCTCGGTGTCAGTGCTATTCCTGTACTTGCGGCGTCTTATTCAACGAATGATGTTGCAAAGATGGAAGATGCAATCCACACAGTTGTAAAGACATCAACACTTTTGTCTGTACCAACTGGTTTTTGCATGGCTGCACTCGCAACTCCAATACTTAAAATTCTTTATCCAACATCTCAGTCACTTGGAATCTCCTCAAAGTTTGTTTTCGTCTTTGGTATTATTGCTTTCCTTATTTCCATTTGCACACCGATAAACAACATGCTTCAGGCAATCGGTAGGGCAGACGTACCTATGAAAACCATGATACTTGCCGCAGCAGTTAAAATTGCTCTGAACTATTTCCTTGTTGGACTTCCAAGTATCAACATCTACGGCGCTCTCATTGGCACAGTTGCTTTTTATGTAATTTGTATCGTCATAAATTCAATTGTTCTAATAAGAGAGACAAAAGTAAAAATCAAATGGGTAGATTCTCTCGTAAAACCTTCAGTTGTTGGCGTCCTTTCTGGTCTTGCAGCATACGGCTGTAATGCTTTAATTACGCCAAAACTGACTGCTTTAAACGAAAAAATCAGTATTAACATATCTTTGTTCTCTTGTGCAATTTCACTTATTTTTGCGATTGTTGTTTGGGCAGTTTTACTAGGACTTTTCAAGGTTTTAACTAAAAATGATGTTTTATCTTTGCCAAAAGGCCAAAAAATCGCGAAAGTACTTGAAAAACTTCGAATTTTAGGGTAATATGCTCTTGTAGTTCATTTGTTTTGAATCCACAATATTTTGTGGTTTCACGAACTAGAAATTTTTTTTGGAGGATATATCATGAACAAAACAGAACTTATTGCTGCTGTAGCAAAAGACACAGGTCTCTCAAAGAAGGACGCTGAAGCTGCTGTAAAGTCAATCGTAGCTAACACAACTAAGGCTCTCAAGAAGGGCGAAAAGGTTCAGATCGTTGGTTTCGGTACATTCGAAGTTAGAAAACGCGCTAAGAAGCAGGGCCACAACCCTAAGACAGGCGCTCCAATGACAATCCCAGCATCAAAGCTTCCTGCTTTCAAGGCTGGTAAGGCTCTTAAGGACGCTGTTAACAAGAAATAATTTATTACTTGGCAATGAGGGGTTGAAAAACCCCTCTTTGTTTTTAAGGAGAAAATATGCGACTCGATAAATATTTAAAAGTTTCTAGAATCATTAAACGAAGAACTATTGCAAATGAACTCTGCGATGCTGGTCATGTTACTGTCAATGGCAAGACTGCACGCGCCTCATACGACGTCAAAGAAAATGATATTCTTGAGATTAAAATAGGAGAAAAAACGATAAAAGTTCAGGTTGTCTCGATCAATGAATATGCAACTAAAGCAAATGCATCGGAGATGTTCAAACCTCTTTAAGGTATTATTTAAATAAAATACTTGTAAATGCTTTTATTTTTATTATATAATTTAGAAAAAGTGAGGAGATGATGCGTATGGCTGAAGAAGTTAAGACTAGTACAAAGCGTAAACCTAAACGTAATTACAGTTTTATTGTGACTCTTGCGATTATCGCTCTCATCGGCTATTTCGTTATTTCAATTATCTCCTTACAGGTTGAGAAAGCTGAAATGCAGCAGAGCGTAAATCAAGCAACACAATCTCTTGAACAAAAACAACAGGAAAACCAAGAACTTCAGGACGTACTAAGTGGCGATGATACTTCAAGTTACATGGAACGTATCGCACGTGATATTTTAGGTTATGTTTTACCAGGTGAGAGAGTGTATTACGACATCTCTTCTGGTGAATAGTTGGAGGAAATTTTCTTTATATGACAATTGAAATTGGTCAAATTTTAGATGGGGTTGTAACTGGTGTTACAAAATTTGGCGCATTTGTTGATCTCGGTGACAACATATCTGGTATGGTTCATATATCAGAAGTGGCTTCAAGTTACGTAAACGATATAAACGAATTTGTATCGGAAGGTCAACAACTTAAAGTTAAGGTTATAAACATTGACGAAAAAGGAAAGATTGCTCTTTCCATTAAGCAAGCTGACCCAGATTTTGCTTCTAAGTCATCAAACAAACCTGCAAGAAAGAAGGAGAGATCAGCTCCAAATGTTTGGAACGGTCCTAAAGAAAAACCTTCTTCTGACAACATGTCCTTTGAAGAGATGATGGCAAAATTCAAATCATCCTCCGACGAGAAAATGGCTGATCTTAAACGCTCAACCGATACTAAGCATTCAGGATATGGTAAACGCTCTGGCGCTCGTAGATAGTAAATAAAATTTGCAGAGTGACACGTTCACTCTGCATTGTTTTTAATTGAGGTAATTATGAGAGAGATAAATGCGGAGAGAATTGAAGAACTTGTCGCAAAGCTCTGCGTGGAGGCTAATTTGAAGCTTCCTTGTTCTTTATGTGAAACAATAAAGAACTTTGCTGAAAACGAAGAGGAGGGCCTCCCACGCGAGATTATGGGCGACCTTTGCAACAATTTAAAAATTGCAGAGGAGGACGGCATACCTATTTGCCAGGACACTGGCATGGCCGTAGTGTTCGTAGAACTAGGCCAGGAGGTACACATAACTGGTGGGCTTCTCTCCGACGCAATAAACAGAGGTGTTGCAAAGGGCTACGAAGAAGGCTTTCTTCGTAAGTCGATTGTAGCGGACCCGCTCAATCCTGAAAAGAGAATCAATACTGAGAACAATACACCAGCAATTATTCACTTGACTCTTGTTTCGGGTGACCAAATTAAAATCTCAGTTTGCCCAAAGGGCTTTGGTTCAGAGAACATGAGCAAACTTCGTATGTTTACACCTGCCGCAACAAGAGATGACATAATTGCCTTTGTTTTGGATGTTGTAAAAACTGCTGGCTCTAATCCTTGCCCACCGATGGTGGTCGGTGTTGGCATAGGAGGCGACTTTGAGCACTGCGCTTATCTTTCGAAGAAAGCGCTCTGCCGCGACGTCGCCATAAAAAATGCCGACAGCTATTACGCAAATCTTGAGCAAGATTTGCTAAAAGAAATAAACAAACTTCAAATTGGCCCACAGGGCTTTGGTGGCAGAACAACTGCACTCGCTGTAAATGTTGAATTTGCACCAACTCACATTGCAGGACTACCAGTAGCTGTAAATATTGGTTGCCATGTAACACGTCACGCAGAAGGAATTTTATGATGATAAATTTTGTTGTACCTTGCCTTATGGGCTTGGAATCACTTATAGCCGACGAACTCAAAGAAATAGGCGCAGAAAATGTAACCTGTGAAAATGCGAGAGTATTTTTCACAGGAGATGAACACATCTTAGCTCGCGCAAATATTTGTCTTCGTCACGCTGAACGAATTCAAATAGTTATTGGTAAGTTTAAGGCCTACTCATTTGAGGACCTCTTCCAAGGTACAAAGGCTTTACCTTGGGAGGAGTGGATTGGAAAAGACGATGAGTTTCCAATTAAAGGTGGTTACTCAAGAAACTCTAAACTTTTCTCAATTTCAGACTGCCAATCAATAATTAAAAAAGCTGTTGTTGAACGACTTAAAACAGTTTATAAGCTTCCTTGGTTCTCTGAGACTGGTGCGAGATATGCTATCGAATTTGCGATAATGAATGATGAGGTAACGCTCACTATTGATACCTCTGGCACTGGTCTTCACAAGAGAGGCTACAGGCTTCAAGCAAATGATGCTCCAATCAAAGAGACGCTTGCGGCATCTCTTTGTACTCTCTCAAGACTTCGCCCGTACCACACTCTTTATGACCCTATGTGTGGCTCGGGAACAATTCTTATTGAAGGCGCAATGAAAGCCCTTAACATTGCGCCTGGAATAAACCGAACCTTTGCGGCGGAGAAATTCGCAAGAATTGACAAGAGCGTCTGGGCGGAGGAACGCACTCGCGCCCAGGACCTCATAAATTTTGACTGCGAATTTCAAGCTTTCGGTTCGGATATCGATGGCGATGCCATCGATATTGCAAAAGAAAACGCCAGACGAGCTGGCGTTGAGAAGAGAATTGAATTTGAAGTTCTCGACTTAAAAGATTGGGAAAAGAGAACCGAAAAAGGCACAGTCATTTGTAACCCACCTTACGGTGAAAGACTTCTCGACATAAAGGCCGCAAATGAACTTTATAAGCTCATGGGAGAGAAGTTTAAAAGTGAAAAAGGATGGGCCTATAGCATCATCACGCCGAACGAGGAATTTGAAAAATATTTTGGTAAATCGGCCGATAAACGTAGAAAATTATACAATGGTATGATAAAATGTCAGGTGTACATGTATTTTAAATAAAGGAGTTAGTATTATGTCAAAAGCTTTAAAACACTACTTCGTAGTAAACCCTACAGCTGGTAAGGGACTTCGCGCAACTTTCGTTAAAGACACAATCATTCCTGCTTGTGAAAAAACAGGAATCGATTATGAGATTTATTACACAAAAGCTGCTGGTGATGGTATCACATTCGTAAAAGAAATGGCAGCAAAGGGCGACCCATGTCGTTTTTATGCTTGCGGTGGTGATGGTACTCTTTACGAGGTTATCAACGGCGCTTATGGTTATAAGAATGCTGAGATTGCTGTAGTACCACTTGGTTCTGGTAATGACTGGACTCGTCTCTTTGGTGAACTTGATATCTTCCTTGACATCGAAGGCCAAATAAACGGCAAGGCTATTCCAATCGACTGCCTCAAGTGCGACGACGGCAAGAACGTTGAAATCGCTATCAACCAGGCATCAATGGGCTTTGACGCTGACGCTTGCGCAGTTCAGGGTCAAATGAAGAAACTCCCTGGTGTTGCTGGACATCTCTCTTATACATTTGGTGGACTTTACTGCATGTTCACAAAGGTAAACAACAAATTCCACATCACAATTGATGACAAGCAGTATGATGATAAATATGTATTTGTTGTTGGTTGTAACTCACGTTGGTATGGTTCAGGCATAAAGGTTGCACCTTATGCTATGCCAGATGACCACACAATGGACATCGTTCTCATGAAAAAGCACATGCCTTGGATTCTCATGTTCTTCATTATGATGTTTGACTGGCAGAACAACGAGGATACTCACACTCATTACAAGAACTGTGAATATCTCCGTGGTAAGAAGCTTATAATCCATGACAATAAGGAAACTAACAACCACACAAACATCGATGGTGAGTGCCATAGAACTAATGACCTTACAATCGAACTTATCGAAGATGGTCTCACATTCGTTGTTCCTGCAAAGTCAACTTACTTTGCTGACAAGGAGAGCGGCGTTCTCTCAAACGAGATCAAAATCGATGCTAAGAAGTACATCTTCCGTCGTGGCATAATCTAAAAAAGTTTTAAAAAGGAGTGGACAAATGTCTACTCCTTTTTTTATATTTATGGTAAAATACTTACTGGTATTAAGAATTAGGAGCAAGTTATGGCAAATAAGATTAAATCAATTTATGTCTGCAATTCCTGTGGCTATGAAAATGCCAAATGGTATGGACGCTGTCCACAGTGCGGTGAATGGGACACTTTTGAAGAGAGAGTACAAAGGGACGAACCCGCTTCAATAAGTAAACTCAAGACTGGCACTGGCGCACGTGGAACTGTAGAAGTAATTAAAGATATCAAAGCAGACGGGGAGCACAGGTATAAAACTGGACTCTCTGAGTTTGACCGTGTCCTCGGTGGCGGTATTGTAAAAGGTTCGCTTGTCTTGCTCTCTGGTGACCCTGGTATTGGTAAAAGTACAATACTCCTTCAAGTCTGCAACTTCCTTGGAAAAGATCTTAAGATTCTTTATGTCTCAGGTGAGGAGTCAGCACATCAAATTAAACTTCGTGCTGACAGACTTGGAGTCACTTCTGATAATCTCTTTGTTATGGCGGAGACGGATGTCGAAATCATCTGTGAGCATATCAAATCCGACAAGCCGGATTTGGTAATTATTGACTCGATTCAAACCGTAATGCTAAGCGAGCTGTCCAGCTCCTGCGGTAGCATTACCCAGGTTCGAGAGTCAACTAATTTCATTATGCGAACAGCTAAAGATTTCGACATACCAGTTATTGTCGTAGGCCATGTAAACAAGGACGGCAACATTGCCGGTCCTAAGGTTCTTGAACACATTGTTGACGCTGTCCTTTACATCGAAGGCGAGCGTAATTATAACTACCGTATTCTTCGTGCTGTTAAAAACCGATATGGTTCAACTAACGAAATTGGTGTATTTGAAATGCTTGATGATGGTCTTCATCAGGTTGAAAATCCATCGATGATGATGCTTGCGGGAAGACCTAAGAATTCATCTGGTTCTTGTGTAGCTTGCACAATGGAGGGCTCTCGTCCAATCCTGGCGGAAGTTCAAGGTCTTGTAACGCCTACAAACTTTGGTAATCCTCGCCGTATGGCAAACGGTTTTGACTACAACCGTATAAATATGATCATCGCTGTACTTGAAAAGCGCGCTGGATATTACTTTTCAAACATGGATGTCTACTTAAACGTTATTGGTGGTCTTAAGCTCTTTGAGCCGGCAGCCGACCTCTCTGTTGCGCTGGCTCTTGTCTCAAGCCTCAAGGACGCTGTCGTCCGCGAGGACGTCCTCGCCTTCGGCGAGATTGGTCTCGCAGGCGAGATACGCTCTGTGAGCCACTGCGAGCAGCGCATAAAGGAGGCTGCCCGACTCGGCTTTACGAAGGTTATAATCCCAAAGGATAACCTTCGTGGGCTCTCAAAAGCCATAAGCTCTGAAATTGAAATTGTCGGTGTCAAATACATAAGTCAGGCTTTTGAGGAAGTAATCTAATTTTAGGAGAATTTATGAAAGAACTTGGGGAGAAGAAAATTGCATATTCTGAACATGCTTACTTTTTCAGTGTTCTCTTCATTGCATTGTCAGTCGCATTTCTTTATGTGGCTGGCTTTGGCACTTCGCTAACTTCTGCACCAGCTGTTGTTCTTTATCAAAAGGTTGCTTATACAACCGACAGTCTCTCCTATGGCGAAGCAGAATATACCATTCAGGCGCTCGTTTTACTTTTCCTTTTCATCGTAACTGGTAGATTTAACAAGAAGTATGTAATGTCATTTGTCTCAACGCTTCTTTTCTCTGCAATCATAGATGCGACTATCAATGTCTTTTCTCTTATACCATATTCTATATTAGGGCTTATTTGGGTGAGAGTAATTATTCTTGTCTTTGCACTTGTACTTGGGCCTTTTGGCTTTGTACTTATGAGCCATACTTATATTAGTCCTATTATTTACATCCTTTACCAAGACGAACTTTCTGACGCAATAGGGAAGAGCAAGAACACGGTCTTTTGGACTTATAGTCTTGTCAGCTGCGGCTTCGCTTTGTTCCTCTCATTCTATTTCTTCGGAATGTGGGAGTTCATTGGAGTAAATATCGGTACAATTCTTTATACGCTCTCAACTATTTTACTTCACGAACCGATGGAACATTTCGTTGAAAAGCACTACAAATTTAGAGATAAATACCCAAAACTTAAAAGGCATTTTAGATAACTCACGGCGCATAATTTTGTGCAATGTGAGTTATTTATTTTTATTATTATATATAATATAATATATGTAATTATTTTATCGGAAAATAAAATTTTTATTAGGAGGATATAATTATGCCAGGAGAGATTAAATTTGAAATCGTAAAAGAGTTCGGTGTTTTCTCTGAGAACAACAAGGGCTGGACAAGAGAAGTAAATCTTATTTCTTGGAACGATGGTACACCAAAGTATGACGTTCGTGACTGGTCTCCTGATCACTCAAGAATGGGTAAGGGCATCACTCTCACAAAAGAGGAACTCGATGATCTTAAGAAGATCTTGGACGATATCGACTAATTAAAACTTAAAGAAAACTCCATACCTTCTTGGTATGGAGTTTTGTCTTTTTGAGGAGGTAAAGTTATGAAACACAATTATCCAACAGTTTACATCCACGGTCTCGGTGGTTGGGGACAGGGCACAGGTCTTTATAAGCTCATTCCACAAAACGGAATTATCTTCGACCTTATGAAGGCCCTCAATAAAAACGGCTATGAAGCTTACGCTCCAGAACTCTCAGCTTTTGCTGGCGCATGGGACCGTTCCTGCGAACTCTGGGCAGTTATCATGGGTGGCACAGTAGACTATGGTAAGGTTCACTCAGAGAAGTATGGCCATAAGCGTTTTGGCCGTACATACCCAGGTATCATCAAGGACTGGGGCACACCTGGTGACCATGAGAAAATCAACATAATCGGCCACTCGTTCGGCGGTCCAGTTGTAAAGATGTTCTCTGACATCGTAAACAACGGTGCAATCGAAGAGGTTGAAGGCACACCAGCAGATGAGCTCTCACCATTCTTTGCACTTTCGAAGCCACAGAAGATTCACTCTGGCACAACTATGACTGGTGTTAACAATGGTACTCATCTCGCTTCTGCATTCGGAAACAGAGGCATGGATGTTATCACAATGGTACTTTGCTGCTTCGCAGGTATGATCGGTGACACAGTTGTAATGAAAGTTTTTGACTTCGGTCTTAATATGTGGGATATCACAACTGACGACCCATCAACTTGTGCTTGGTTTAACTTCCGTAATCCTTTGAAGTTTATTCCAAATGCCAAGGCATACAATGCTCACATCTTTGATTCAGTTGCTCGTGAAATGCAAATCGAACACTGCCAGGGACTTATCAATCCTGCACAGAAGGAGAGCCCAGAGCAGTATTATTTCGCACGCCGCGGCAACCGTTCATGGAACTTCCATGGAATTCAAATTCCTACACTTAAATGCACAGTTCCAAACTGCATCGTAGAATTCATCACAGGTAACATTATCTGGCCACATCTCAAAGCTGACTATTCTTCACAGGAATGGCGCGACAATGACGGTATGGTAAACGTTATCGGCCAGAGTGCACCACTTACTTCAAAGTATGCTGATTACACACCTGGTATGAAGTGCGAGCCTGGTATGTGGTACAACTTCCCAGTAGAGGACAAGGACCACTTCTCATGGGCAGGCTTCTTTGAGAACCCAGTTAAGTATTATAACTACAACAAGGAAATGATTGAATTTGTCAACAATCTCGATTAAGTTTGACAATATTAAACGCTATGAAGACAAGGCATTGTTTGAAAAGGACTTACAAACAATGCCTTTCTCAAGGCGTGAAAAAATAAAGAGACTCAAATTTCAAAATGACAAGTGTCTCTCACTTCTTGCAGGTGTCTTGCTTCGAGACGAACTGCTAAAACTCGGCATAACAGACTATGACGTCTTTTATGATGAAAAAGGAAAACCATTTCTAAAGAATAGCAATTTACACTTTAGCCTCTCACATTCTGGTGAGATGGCAATGTGTGTAATATCTGACCAAAATGTCGGATGCGACATTGAAAAAATCAAACCGATTGATTTGAAAATTGCAAAACGTTTCTTTACTGACGACGAATACAACGAAATTATAAACAGTGATAATCCCGAATGTGCTTTTTATCGCCTTTGGACCCTAAAAGAGAGCTTTTTAAAAGTTACTGGTGAAGGATTACTCCTACCATTAAACTCATTTAAAACGGTCTCAGACGACAAATACACGTTTTTTGAAATAAATGAAATCGAAGGCTATAAAGCAGCCTATTGCTTGGAGGTAAATTAAATGGAAAAGAAAAGATCAAATTTTTCCATGTGGCTTCTTGTCTGGGGACTTGGCCTTGCAGGCCAAATCTGCTGGAACATGGAGAACCAATGGTTCAACACCTTTGTCTATGCAAAGATAGGTAAGGACCCGTCAATCATTACAGGTATGCTTATCTGTAGTGCTCTTGCCACAACATTCTCAACTTTTTTCTTTGGTACAATAGGAGACAGAACTGGTAAGAGAAGATATTTGATTTCTTTTGGATACATCCTCTGGGGTATCTTCACAATTTGCTTCGGTCTTACACAGTTTATCTCGAAAGACCTTTACCTCTTCCTCGGTATTATGGTAGTCCTTGCCGACACTGTTATGAGCTTCTTCGGCTCAATGGGCAATGACTCCGGTTTTAATACCTGGTGCAACGACATTATGACCGACAAGAATAGGGGTGCTATCGGCGCTGCCCTCGCAACTCAGCCAGTGCTTGGCACTATGCTCGGCACCGTTGTTGGTGGCCTTCTTGTCGGATCAGACGATAATTACATGCGCCTCTTCATTGTCATGGGCGCTTTCGTAATTATCTTCGGTATCATCTCACTCTTCACAATGAACGAGAAGGACGATGTCACACCAAACAAAGACGGCTCATTCTGGCACCAATTTGCAAGCGTATTTAACTTTAAAGAATTCTTCAAACTCAAAGAACTTGTCCTTCTTCACGTAGGCCTTGCAGTATTCTTTATCGGCTTCAACGTTTACTTTGCATATCTCGGCAACTATCTTCTTTATTATCTCGGCTACACTGCTGACATTATGGGTATTGTAGAAGCACTTCCACTTGTGGTTGCAATGCTCTCTGCAATTCCTGTTGCAAAACTTATCAACAATAACAAACACCCATACATCATCATTGCTGGTGTAATCATAAACATAATAGGCTGTATCATCACATATTTTATCGATGCTACAAAAGTAGACCCGAAGAGTTTCTTCAACCTCCACGTATTTATTGGTGTTCTCGTTATAGGCATCGGTTACATCTCAATCCTTCAGACAGCAAAAGTTTGGGCAAAGCAACTTTATCCGAAAGACCACCGTGGTCAGTTCGAAGGCATTTGGATTCTTTTCTTCGTCCTCATCCCTTGGATTGGCGGCTCACTCATAGGAGAGGCCACAGTTAAGACCTCTGGTCAATCCTTCCTTGACGAGGTCTCAGGTCAAATGCAGTACATTCCAAACGGCAACATCTTTATAGTCGGTGCTATCATCGGCCTTATCTCTCTCATCCCATTCTGCATGACCTTAAAGCATTACAAAGAGAGACTTACCCTCACAGAAAAATAAATCTTTATAAGCAACAATTATTATGTTAAAATAATTAAGTAAACTCATCATAGAAAGGAACTAAAACCATGAAAAAAACTTGGAGAAACGTTATATCTTTCCTCCTCGTAGCTGTGATTACACTTGCTACTTTGCCAGTTAATGCAATCACTGCCAACGCAGGTGGGGAAGATCCGTATGTTGAACTTGATACCTGTACTGTAGATAAACTAACCTACACAAGCGGGCCTATAACTATCAAGGGTGTACTATGTACAGCGAATGGTTTGAGAATAGATAATGATAGAACAATTACTATTTCGGCAGCGGAAGGACACACTATTCTCAAAATTGAGGCTACTGTTGGATATTCGACGGATAATTACGTTCAAGAATCTCATATTTATACATCCAAAGGTCAGACTTCTGTACCATACGTTGCAGTTGGCGAAGATTTAACCATTTACGATATAAACGCAAGTTCTGTTACGCTTTCTAATTTAAATGGTTCTTTATTTAATCTTAAGCACTTCAAAGTTTATTATACCCCGGCTCATACTGGCACTTTAGTATCTGGCCAAGCTGCAAATTGCACTTATGATGGTTGGAAAAATGCATATAAATGCGAAGTATGTGGCTTGTATTACGAAGATTCTGCTCTTACGACAGAAATAGGCGATGCGGATGCATATGAAGCATGGAAAACTGGAGACGGTAAAATTGCAGCCGGACACGATTATAAATATGAAAAAGCAGGCCTTAATATTTTTGAAAAATGTAGTAGATGTACTTACACAAAAACGATTACTTTGGAACCTGTTGATGCTGTTTATAACGGCGAGCCTTATGAAGCAACATATTCAAATTCAACTACACTTACTGATAATGATATAACTCTCTCATATCAAAAGAAAAATGGTGATAATTGGGATACCGTAGTTTCAGCAATAGAAGTTGGAACTTATAAAGTTAGCCTAACAGCTGGCGGTGCAACAACCTCTAAGGAATTCACAATTTCTAAAGCACAGGTTGAGATACCTACTGCTATTACAGGACTTGTTTATAATGGCAGTTATCAGGTTGGTGTAAACTATACTGATTCTGGTATTTATACCGTTTCTGGAACAACTAAGATGGATTATGCTGGAACCTATAAAGCAATTGCTCGACTTAATGACAGCAATAACTATGAGTGGGCAGACGGCACAACTAGTAATAAGACAATTGAATGGAGCATTGCAACCGCTGATTATAAGATTACAAAGGGTGCTGACGGAAAACTTACAACGGATGCTCTCGCTGATTATTCAATCACAGGCAACGGCGCTTATGATGACTTTATTGATCTCATAATTGATGATGAGTATGTTGACCCAGATTACTATACTGTAGCATCGGGTTCAACAGTTATCACTTTGAAGGCATCATATCTTGAGACTCTTTCTGTTGGAAAGCATGATGTTGTGATGAAATGGAAAGGTGGTACAGCTAGTACTACTCTTACCGTTGCAGAACCAGATGATCCTCTCAGTGGTAATGACGGTAACGACGGAAATGACGGTGTAGATCCTACTAATCCTACTGATCCTCCAAAGACTGCAGACAATAGCCCAATCGTTTTATGGACTATGATGCTCGCACTCGCAGGTGGAGCAACAATTACTATTGCTCGTAAAAAAGAGCAAGACGTAGCATCTCAATATTAATTTAAATTCCCGTATGGGATTCTACAGGCGGACATTTCAGTCCGCCTGTATTGTTTTAAAAGTTATAGATTTATTAAAAATTAGCAACTAGAAAAAAAGTTGAAAATGAAAATTTTTTCGAGTAGAATAGTTCTAGAGGTGAATTCTATGATAGATAGACCTAAATATTTGAAACAACTAATAAAATATAAGGATAAGGACATTATTAATGTTATCACAGGTGTTAGGCGATGTGGTAAATCAGTTCTATTATTTGATTTATATTCTAATTATTTAATCCAAAATGGCGT
>R04__coassemble_249_pt1 | contig 20132 bp, 17 predicted proteins | sample R04__metabat2_low_PE_025 | metagenome-assembled genome bin R04
CTTGCATCATCCTCAACATCGACGATGATCATCTTGACTATTTCGGCACAGTAGAGAACGCCATGAAGTCGTTCACGAAGTTTGCCGACATGACGACGCGACTGGTTGTTTACAACGGCGACGACGTGAACACTTGTATCGCCGTTGAAAACATGAAACCACTCGCTCGCGGCAAAAAGCTCGTGACCTTCGGCTTCTCGGCAGAGAACGACTACTCTGCCGCAAACATCAAGATGAACAGGGGAGCCTTCCCTGAGTTCGATGTCTTGGAGTTCGGTGTGGAGATTGGTCACGTGGCACTTGGAATTCCGGGTATCCACAATGTCGCAAACGCATTGTCAGCAATAGCGGTTGCTCTTGAAAACGGAATTTCAATGGAGCAGATTACGAAGGTAATCGGCAACTTTAAAGGAGCGGGAAGACGCTTCGAAATTTTAGGTGAATTCGGTGGCATCACAGTTGCTGACGACTACGCACATCATCCTACAGAACTTCGAGCAATACTCTCATCTGTAATGGACATGGGCTACAAAAATGTCTGGGCTGTATTCCAACCGTTTACATATTCAAGAACCAAGACACACCTCAAAGCTTTCGCAGAGGCACTCTCAATTCCAGACCACTGTGTAATGACAGAGATTATGGGTTCAAGAGAAGTAAATGACATCGGCATTTACACAAAGGACCTCGCAGAACTTATTCCAGGAAGCGTCTGGTATGAAACTCAATTTGAAGTTGCAGACTACGTTATGTCTAAAGCAACTCCTGGCGATTTGATTATTACCCTCGGCTGCGGCGATATTTACAAAGCAGCACAGTACATGGTTAAAAAATATTCGGAGGAGAAATAGTTATGGCAGAAATGAAACACGTTGATAGGGACCAATACAAAAAGATGATGAGACAAAAAAGACTCAAGGTCTTTGTTATAATTCTCATACTCCTACTTATCGTAGGACTTGCTCTCGCATTGAAGTTCTATATTTTACCAACTGTTAATGAGAAGAAGGCACCTGTTACAACAGAGGCACCTGTTACAACAACAGAGCCTACAACTGAACCAGAAACAGAGCCTGAGTCACAACCTATGGACTTCACTTTTGAAATTCCTGAAGGCTATGCTGAAAAGCATACTTACGCTGTTGCAGTAAACAGACAAAAATCAGTTATCACTGTTTTTGAGAAGGACGAAGAGGGTAATTACACAGTTGCAGTAAAGGCAATTCTTTGCTCATGCGGTAGTGAAAAGACCAAAACACCAACTGGTACATTTACAACATCTGACAAGCTTAAGTGGATAAATCCTAGTACAGGCCTTTACTCACAGTATGCAACAAGAGTTAGCAAGGCAAGTGGCATTTGGTTTATGTCCGTAAACTACACAAAGAAGAGCAACGACGCTCTTAAGTATGACGACTATAACAAACTCGGCACAAACTGCACAGGTGGCAGCATTAAAATGTGTGTAGCCGATGCACTTTGGCTTTATGAGAACCTTGAAAAGGGTACTATTGTTTATGTCTATGACAGCGATATTGCTGGCGTACTTGGTACACCATCAGCAATTCGTATCGATACATCTTCTGAGTACAGAGGTTGGGACCCTACAGACCCTGTAGACGACAACCCATGGAAGACAGTTGAAACCGGCGAAACAACTACAGCTTAAGGAGAATTCTTTTATGAATAACAATAAGGCACTTTATGATGTTCCATTTGTCTCCGACTTCAGAGACATGATGGACCATAGCGCAAAGGAATTCGGCGATGAGCCTGCCTTCAAAGTAAAGAAGGACAACAAGGGCGAGCTCATCGACATCACTTATGCGCAGTTTAGACGAGAGATAGACACTCTCGGCGCAGTTTTTGCCGAGCGGGACTGGATGGGCAAGCAGGTTGCTCTTATGGGTGCAAACTCATATCAGTGGATTCTCACATATCTCACAATTCATATCGGTGGTGGCTGTGTAGTTCCAATCGATAAGGAACTTTACTTCGATGACATCAACAACATCCTTGAAGTATCTGACACCAAGATTTTCTTCCTCGACAAGAAGTCACTCTCAAAGATTATCCCTTACAAAGAGAAGCTTTACCCAGGAGTACAAATTGTCCTTCTTGATGAGGCTCCAGAGGAGAGCATGCATCTCTCACTGAGCGACCTTATGACTCGTGGCAAGCAGCTTGTTGCAGAGGACAGTATGTGTCTCTCAACATATCGCAATGCATTTATCGACCCAGACGCTATGAGCGTTTTGAGCTTTACTTCGGGTACATCTGGCCACACAAAAGGCGTTATGCTCTCAGAGAAGAACATCCTCTTTGTAATTATGTCAAACTGCTCAGTTGCAAAATGTGGACCTGGGGACCAGTATCTCTCAGTTTGTCCTATCCACCACACAATGGAATGCACAGAGGGTATTCTCATTCCTCTCTACTGTGGATGCTGCATAGCTTTCAATGACAGCCTTCTTCACCTTATGAAGAACCTCCAGGAAGTTAAGCCTACAATTTTTGTAACCGTACCTCTTATGCTTGAGAAGTTCCACGGCCGTATTATGCAGGCTGTGTCTGAGAAGAAGGGCGGAAAGCTCAAACTCACATTTGGTAAGATTATCGCTGAAGCAACAAATGCTGTCGGTGTTAATATGAATGACCGTATCTTTGAAGAGATTACAAAGAACTTCGGCGGACGCCTTCGTCTTATAATCATCGGCGCCGCTGCCGTTCGCCCTGAGGTCATCAGAGACTTCAATACTTTCGGTATTAAGTCCTACATAGGCTACGGCATGACGGAGTGCGCTCCGCTCATCGCTTGTAACCACGACCAACTCTTCACTATTGATTCCGTTGGTAAACCTATCCCTGGCGTTGACATTAAACTCATCAACCAGGACGACAATGGTATAGGTGAAATCTGCGTCAAGGCTCCGAACGTAATGCTCGGTTACTACAAGGACGAAGAGCAGACACGTGAGGCATTTGACGAGGAGGGCTACCTTAAGACAGGCGACCTCGGCTCTATTGACGAGGATGGCATTCTCCGTCTTCACGGCCGTAACAAGAACGTTATCGTTACAAGAAATGGTAAGAATATCTACCCAGAGGAGATTGAATATCATCTCAACAACAACCCACTCATCTCCGAGTCTATGGTAATAGGTTTCGAGGACGAGGAAAATGAGGAGACTATTGTTGAGGCAAAGATCTTCCCTGACTTTGAAGCAATCAAGAAGAAGTACACCGAGAAGGGTAAGGCTGTGCCAGAAGGCGTTGAGCTTGAAAAACTCTTCGACGATATCGTAAAAGAGATTAACAAGAAACTTCCTAACTACAAGAACGTTAGAAAGGTTACACTTCGTGAAAACGAATTTATCAAAACCACAACAATGAAAATTAAGCGTTATGCAAATATGGATGACGAGGAAAAGAAGGACTAATGAACTTTAAAAAAGCTTTATGTCTCTTGCTTGCATTTACATTTCTTTTTAGCTTTTCAAGTTGCAGTAAGCATTACTCTTACGACACCTTGAAGGCTGTTGCGGCAACCAATGCAGGAGATGCTTATCACACGGCAGACTCGGACAATTTTACATCGTATTTAAAGTCTGGTCTTTATGAACTGCTCGTTGATAAGACAAATTTCTCAATAGGCCTTTTGGACTCATCGGGAAAAACATGGTATGCATTGCCTGACACTGAAAACAGTGTCGGCGCTATGCTTTCATTGGAACTTACAAATGGCGCAAGCAGGTATGAACTCAACTCCCAGGACAATGCAGTTGCTTTTGGAAAAGCAACCTGCACTGAACTTGACACAGGAGTTGTGTTCACTTATACGTTCCAAGATAAGGCGGAGAATCCTAAATTCCAAATTCCTATCTCACTTGAGATATCACTCCTTGATGGACAACTCTCCGCAACAGTTGATATGAGCAAAGCGGAGCTTGGCTCGTACACAATTCTTAATCTTTCAATTATGCCAACCTTCGGCGCTGTTGTAACTCCAGCGACGGATGATTTCATTTTGCTTCCTGACGGCTGTGGCGCAGTAATAAATCTTGCGACTGCAGGGGAGGCAAGTTACAGCCTCGACACTTACGGCGCAGACACTTATCTTGAGGATGAAAGCGAACATCCAGCATCATTTGGTATGTTCGGCATAAAGAACGGCAATTCCGTAGTTGCCGGTATGGTTACATCATCTGACACAATCTCAAAGGTTAAAGCTGTTACTGGTGATGTGGACTACGCCTTTATGTTCTTCGATGAACCTGGCAATTCCGACGTCCTCACAGTGTCATATAAATTCATAAGTGGTTCAGCTGCAACTTATGCAAGTATTGCCTCGATTTGCCGTGAACAGTTTACAAAGGATGGCATGCTCTCAACTAGAGTTACATCTTCAAAGAGCCTTATTCCTGTAAACATCTCACTCGAGGGTTCTACGAAAACCAATTTTGAAAATGCTGAGGACCTCGCTGGCATTTTCAAAGCAAAAGGTATAAACTCTCTCAACATCCGCTATGAAAACGCAATCAAAGGTACGAAGTACAACAAAAATCTCGGTGGAAAAAGTGAACTCAATTCTTTGATTTCATATACATCATCCCAGGGCTTCGGACTCTACCTCGGCGTTGCACTCTCAAACGATTCTAAAACTACATTTGGCCTTTCGAATCGTGTTGAGAAGATACTGAATAATCTTAAAAATATTGACGTTCCTGGTTTCTGCATTACCGATGTTGGCACAAAACTCGAATCCTCAAGTACGACAACTAGAGCGGCCTTCGCAAAAGAGATTTCGACACAGGCAAACGCCTTGTCTGCAAACAGAAATCTCATGGTGGACGGCTGCAATCTCTACACTTTGAAGAATGCTAATATCGTATCTTCTGTTCCGATGACAACATCTTATGAGACAAGCGACTCCTATGTTGCTGTGCCTTTCGTACAGATGCTTCTTCACGGTTCAATTGAATATTTTGGTGAGTATATTAACACCGCTGCTGATGCGACAGAGTCTATTTTGAAGAGCATTGAATATGGCGCTCTTCCAGCTTATAGATTTTCTTTCTCATCGAACTCCGACATCTACTATGAGGATTGGACCTCGAGCGTGCTCAGTACCTACGCTACATTTAACGATGTCTTTGAGGGACTCAGCACTGCAAAAATGACTGGCCATAAGCAAATACAAACTGGTCTTATGCGTACAGAATACAACAACGAAACTTATATTTATGTAAATTACACCGATAGTGACATAAGCTACAACGGCCTTACTATCAAGGCAAAGTCCTATCTGCGTGTAAACTAAAAGGTGAAACATGGACAGTAAAATAGTAATTCCAAAATTTGATTACATGTGCCAGGACAATTCCTATTCTGGCAGTGTAGGTTCTTTTCGCTATAAAATTTGGGGCGAAAAGAAAGATGAAATAGACAAAGTGTTCGTCGCTGCTGTTTATAAAAACAACTGCTTCGAGGTTGAAGATGCAGCAGGACGTACAGAAAAATTTGAATTTGATTATAACCAGGAGGGGCTTGATAATGCCCACCTCTGGATTCTTGAAAAGTTAGGTGCTTAAACTTGTCCGACTATAAACAAAACATAAGGAACTTCTCGATAATTGCGCACATCGACCATGGTAAATCTACCCTGGCCGATCGTTTGCTTGAGCTCACAGGCTCGGTTGCGAAGCGCGACATGACGGAGCAGCTCCTTGACAACATGGACCTCGAGCGTGAGCGTGGTATTACCATAAAAGCTCACGCTGTAAAGCTTGACTATAAGGCTGCGAATGGTGAAACCTATGAGCTCAACCTTATAGACACTCCGGGCCATGTTGACTTTAACTATGAGGTGTCGCGCTCGCTCGCAGCCTGTGAGGGTGCGGTACTTATAGTTGACTCAACTCAAGGTATCGAAGCGCAGACTTTGGCTAACACCTATTTGGCACTTGACCATGATCTTGAGATTTGTCCTGTTATCAATAAAATCGACTTGCCGGCCGCACACCCGGACGAGGTGTGCCGTGAAGTCGAAGACGTCATAGGACTCGACTGCAGCGAGGCACCTCGCGTTTCCGCCAAGACTGGCGAAAACGTGGAGCAGGTGCTCGAGCAAATTGTGTCGATAGTCCCACCACCGAAGGGGGACGCGTCCGCGCCACTTCGCGCTTTGATTTTTGACAGCATCTACGACAGTTACAAGGGCGTCATAGTTTACGTTCGTATCGTAGATGGCACAATCAAAGCGGGTGACACGATGCGCCTTATGTCAACAGGCGCAGAGTTCACTGTAGTTGAAGTCGGATACATGCGTGCGCAGTCAATGGAACCAGCCACCTGCCTTCGCGCAGGCGAAGTAGGTTACATTACTGCGTCAATTAAAACTGTATCTGAAGCCCGCGTCGGTGATACTGTGACGCTTGCAACAAATCCTGCGCCAGAACCACTTCCAGGTTACCGCAAGGTAAACCCTATGGTTTTCTGCGGTGTTTACCCGGCAGACGGCGCAGATTATGAAGCGCTCAAGGAAGCGCTTGCAAAGCTTCAACTCAACGACGCCTCACTCTCATTTGAGCCTGAGACCTCAGGCGCTTTGGGATTTGGCTTTAGATGTGGTTTCTTAGGTCTTCTCCACTTGGAGATAATCCAAGAGAGACTTGAACGCGAATATGACTTGGACCTTGTTACAACAATTCCAAGTGTAATTTATAAAATCCACTTGACCTCTGGTGAAGTGGTTGAAATCGATAACCCTTCAAATTATCCAGACCCTGCAACAATTCAATTCTGTGAGGAGCCGATAGTTAATGCCCATGTTTTCTCACCACCTGAATTTGTAGGTCAGATTATGGACCTCTGCCAGGAGAGACGCGGTGTTTTCAAAGATATGCAGTACATCACTCCGGACAGAGTTGACATCCACTATGAGCTTCCTCTCAATGAGATTATCTACGACTTCTATGTTTTGAAATCAAGGACCCGTGGATATGCATCTCTTGACTATGAGATTTTGGGCTACTCTCAGTCCGAACTTGTAAAGCTCGATGTCCTTCTCAATGGCGATCAAATCGATGCGCTCTCATTTATAATTCACTCTGAGAAGGCATACGCAAAAGCTCGAAAGATTGCTGAGAAACTTAAGGATAATATCCCACGCCAGCTCTTTGAGATTCCTATTCAAATGGCGATAGGTGGCAAGGTAATTGCAAGAGAGACAGTAAAAGCTATGCGAAAAGATGTCCTTGCAAAATGCTACGGCGGTGATATTACCCGTAAGAAGAAACTTCTTGAGAAGCAAAAAGAAGGTAAGAAGAGAATGCGCCAGTTCGGTACTGTTGAAGTACCGCAGGAGGCGTTTATGGCGGTGCTTAAACTTGACGACTAGTGGTATTTACATCCACATACCATTTTGTAAGAGTTTCTGCCCTTACTGTGATTTTTACAAAGTAAAGGCCGATGAAACTCTCGCAGAGAAATATAAAAAGGCAGTAGTGCGCTCTACTGCCTCTTTTTCTAATGTCTATAAAGATAGACTTATCGATACAATTTACTTCGGTGGTGGCACGCCATCCGCCATAGATGCGTCGCATATTGTCGACATTTTAAATGGCATTCGCTCATCGTTTTCTGTCTCGCCGAACTGCGAGATTACGGTTGAGTGTAATCCGAGCAGTAACCTCTCTGAGTTCCTGCCGACAGTGGCCTCTGCCGGCGTCAACCGTATCTCTCTCGGTATGCAGTCGGCGGTGGACGATGAGCGTAAAGGACTTGGCAGAATGGCGGATGCTGCACGGGTTGCCCGTGCAGTCGAGCTCGCAAAATCATGTGGTATTTCGAACATCTCAGTGGACCTGATGCTCGGCGTGCCACAGCAATCTCTCACGTCACTTGATTTGTCTCTTGAATTTTTAAATTCTCTTGATGTTACGCATGTCAGTGCGTACATGCTAAAACTCGAAGAGGGGACAAATTTCAAAAAGCGATTTGATGCGGGTACACTCACGCTTCCCTCTGAAGATGAGACAGTAGAATTTTATAATCACACATGCGACACACTCTCATCCTTTGGCTTCGCACAGTATGAGATTTCAAATTTTGCAAAGCCTGGTTTTGAGAGTCGTCACAATCTCAAATATTGGACCCTCGGCGAGTATTTAGGCCTTGGTCCTGCGGCTCACTCCTTTATGGACGGCAAGCGCTTCTTCTTCGCGCCGTCGCTCGAAGAATTTTTAGCTGGCGCTTTGCCTACACCGGACGGTGAGGGCGGAGATTTCGCCGAGCGGGTTCTTCTAAACCTTCGCCTTACTCGTGGCCTCGTCGGCGACATACCAGATGACTTCTTTGAAAAAGCATCAAAGCTTGGCCTTCAAAAATATCTCTTTGTGGGAGAGGAGAACGGTGCCAAAGCTGTCCGCCTTACGAGAGAGGGTTTTCTTGTTTCAAATAGCATAATAGGCGAGCTTTTAGAACTCATATAAATTAAAAGAACCTTCAGGGTATCCTGAAGGTTCTTACTTTTATTTTTTGAGTTCTGGTATCGCCATTGCAGCGGCTCCAACTATGTCGTCGCTCTTTGCACGAACAGCGTTGTGCGGCTCTTCCTTCTCGCTCTTTTCAATACGCTCGAGGTCCTCGTAAGCGGCCTCTGCGCCTTCAACTTTTCTTGTTCTGAAAAGACGGCGCATTTTGCGTGAGTAGTACATGTGGTACTTGCCTCTATACAAATCTCCGAGGTCATCAATGAGAAATGTATTGGAGATGAAAATGAGTATTACAGGAATGGAGAAAACTATTTGCTCAAGTCCTATGTAAATGTCGTGAATGGCGAGATAGTAAAGCCAAGCTGAAAAAATTGTAATTACAAAGTAACACCAAAATACTGTTATGTAAGTGAAAAGAGAAGGGAAACCTTTCTTTACAAATATAACTGCTAAAATACAAAAATCGATGAAAGAAATACCTGATGCTACAACATCAAAAATCAGGAAGTTCTGATTGAAGAAGACGTTGAAGTCGTCAAATCTTCCGAGATTTATAGTATCTTTGAGTATAGGCATATTGCCGAAAAGAGTGACGAGGAAAATGAAACTTGCTATACAATAAGTTATAGTAACTATTAGCATAAACCTCTTTTTCGGTAACTCGCGAGGCGCTTCTTGTTTTGCCAAGAAAATTCACACCTTTCCTTTTTTATAACACTTTGATTTTATCAAAAGAGCGGTTAAAAGTAAATGAAATTAACCGTAGATGAATTCCTGAAGTTTTTCTGCGGTCTCTTCAATGTCAAATGTCATTGCATAGTTGCTTGTGTTCGTCTTGTAAGTGCCATCGATTGGAATTTGGAATGATTCCATGTCGTAACTGAGATAACTGGTTATCGCACCAAAGCCGAGCTTTAAGAGTGCTACGGAATTTATGTCGGTCTCTACAAGAGGGAGAACACTGTTCGCAACACCTATAAGTTCCATAGGGCCTGCGTCCATAAGACTTGTCTTTACGGCGGAGATTGTCCTGCGCTGGCGCTCGGTGCGCTTGAAGTCGGAATCGAGCTTTCGAATACGGCAGAACATAAGGGCCTGTTCACCGTTTAGGTGAACGCTGTCGCCGTAGTCAAAGTGGAGCTCGTTTCCTGTAAGCGACCACTTTTGCCAAGTGTTGTTGAGATAGGTCGCTTCTTTTTCGGTCACCTCGACGTCAACTCCGCCGAGTGCGTCGATCAAATTTTCAAAGGCGCTAAAATCGACAAGCATGTAGTAGTCGATTTTGACTTTGAAATTGTACTCGATTGTGTCCCAAACGAGTTCATAGTCGCCCTTCGTACAGGCGGAGTTAAGCTTTCCAGCCGAGTGACCTGGTATTTCAACATAACTGTCACGAAGGAAAGAGGTGAGTTTGATTTTTTCGTTCTTTCTGTCGATTGAAACGAGAATCATAGTGTCGGAGCGGGAAGAGGTCTCTCCCTCTCTTGCGTCGACACCGAGGAGCAAGATATTTGTGACTTTGTTGCTACTTTTCAGCTCACTCTCACTTATGTAGCTGTTTACGTGGTCGGATTCGCTGGCATGGTTTAGCATGCTGTAAAGTTTAAAGAAGACAGCTACAAGTATAATAATGAAGCAGAGGATAAGAATTCCACAGCCACGGAAAATCTTTCTTCTAAGACTTAAATGCTTCTTCTTTTTCTTCTTCGGAGCCTGTTCTTTTTGAGGCTGCCTTTTTGGTCGCGCTTCGCTTTTGCGCTCCCAGTAGTCGAGAGCCTCATCGACGTCGTCCTCATCGTACTCGTCCTCTTCGTCTTCGGGCTCGTCCTCGATTTCATACTCGTACTCGCCCTCGACGAGGTCCTGAAGGAAGTCGTCGGTACGACCAGAGTCTATATCTTCAAATTCATCGGCATTCTCATTGAAGTTTTAGCTCTTTGAACTTATGACCTCAAAGTTGTATTCAAAGTTGCCTGCATATTCTGTAAAAGTTTTCAAAAAATGAACCTCCTCGTGCAAAACCTTTATAATTTTACTATTATTTACTTTTTAATACAAGTGTGTTAAAATTTTGCCGTGATTGGATTGGGCAGTCGCTGGTGGAAACACGAGAGGAAAGTCCGAGCCCCATAGAGCAGGATGACGGCTAACGGCCGCCGAGGGTGACCTTAGGGAAAGTGCAACAGAGATATACCGCTTGTCAATCTGGATTATTCCGGGGCCCCCGAAACGAACGAAGTGAGTTTTGGGGAGAGGAGAAGGGAACGGAGAAAGCGAGAGCCTGTGCTTGCACAGACTAGAGCTAGCGCAGTTTCCTTCGACGAGCAAGGATGGAAAGGCGAGGTAAGAGCTCACCAGCGTGGTGGAGACATCACGGCTATGTAAACCCCATCTGGAGCAACACCGACTTGCATAGGCTTGCTCGGCCGCTTTAAAGCAGAAGGGTGGCTTGAACCGTACAGCAATGTGCGGTCTAGATAGATGATTGCCTTAAAAGACAGAACTCGGCTTACAGATCCTATCACGTTATAAGGAGAAGGGGCGCGTGTTTAGCGTCCCTTTTCGTATTATTTAAATTTGAATTGACAAGGAGGTGAACCTTTTGCAGGACAGCGAGATGGACCATGTTTATGGCATGGTCGAAGAGATAATCTACAAAAACGAGGAGAACGGCTACACGATAGTAGACGTTGCCTCTGAGGACGGAGAACTCATCACAGTAGTTGGAGTTTTCCCAGACCTCACTCCGGGCGAAGAGGTTCACTTCGTTGGAAGATATGAACTTCATAAAACTTTCGGCCGACAGCTGAAGGCCGAAATTTTAGAGCGGTCCATGCCGTCCTCATCGGCGCAGATGCTTAAGTACTTAAGCTCTGGCGCCATTAAAGGCATAGGACCAGCAACCGCGACGAAGATTGTTGAGGCCTTCGGCGAGGACACTTTCGATGTCCTCGAAAATCATCCCGACAAGCTCACAATCATCAAAGGAATTACAAGGGAGAAGGCCGAACAGATAAGTCGCGACTTTGCGTCGACCAACGCAATACGCGATGTCATGATAAAACTTCAGGGCTTCGGACTCTCTCCAAATGAATCTATAAATGCCTATAAAATTTTCGGCAGCAATTCTGTAAAGCGCGTGCCTGAAAATCCGTACATACTCTGTATTCCAGAGATAGGCGTACCTTTTGACAGGGTTGAGTCCATAGTTTCAAAAATGGAGGAGAAACCAAATCCTACCTATAGAATAAAGGCTGGTATTGTTCATGTTGTAAGACACAATCTTGCAAATGGTCATACCTGTCTGCCACGTGAAAAACTTCTTGCGCCTTGCGCAGATTTACTCGATATCGATAAGGACACTGTAGATATTACAATCGATGAACTTGTGAAATCACGTGAACTTGTGGCAGCTGAGATTGACAAAAAGGAATTTCTCTTCCTGCCTTACATTTTTGAAGCAGAATACAAAGCGTCCGAGCACATAAAACAAATGGTACATTTTCCACCTGCGGGTAGGGCGACTCTCGCAAAGGAAATTGACAAGCTTGAGGCGCGAAACGGCATTAAATATGAGTCCTTGCAAAGGGAAGCTATAACTACTGCCGCAACAAAGGGAATTCTCATTTTAACTGGTGGCCCTGGTACAGGTAAGACCACAACAGTAAATGGCATTCTCTCACTCTTTGATATTGATGGGGTTCTTGTTGTGCTCTGCGGTCCGACTGGACGCGCAGCACAGAGTATGTCTGAGATTACTGGCAAGGAGGCCTCGACAATCCACAGACTCCTTGAAGCTGGAAAGAGCGCAAATGGGGAGATGACCTTTGCGAAAAACGAGCGGGACCCTATCGATGCCGATGTTCTAATAGTTGATGAACTCTCTATGGTCGACATCGTTCTTTTCTCAGCACTTCTGTCGGCACTGCCTGTCGGTTGCCGACTTATTATGGTCGGTGACGCAAATCAGCTTCCTCCAGTCGGAGCGGGCAATGTGCTTCACGACCTCATAGAATCAAATCTCTTGCCTGTAGTTGAGCTGACGGAGGTATTCCGTCAGGCGATGCAGAGCTTGATTGTAACAAATGCGCACAAAATTGTTGCGGGCGAGGAGCCTGAACTTTCGCGTGTGGACAATGACTTCTTCCACCTCGAGCGGCAAAGCGGAATGCAGACCGCAATTGACATAGTAGGCCTTTATAAAAATCGTCTGCCTGCGGCATACGGACTGAATCCTGTTAAGGATATTGAAGTAATATGTCCGAGCAAAAAGGGAGACGCGGGAGTTCACAATCTCAATCATCTTTTGCAGGAGGCGGTCAACCCTTCTGCAAAAGGAAAGAATGAGATTAAACTTCTAAACCGCGTTTTTCGCGAGGGCGACAAGGTTATGCAGACAAAGAACAATTACAACATAACCTGGAAAAAGGGCCGTGAGGAAGGAGAGGGCATTTTCAACGGAGATACCGGAATCATAGAAGCGATCGACAAGAGAGCGGGTATCATGAAAATAAATTTTGATGGCCGTATCGCAAGCTATGGTGAAGAACACATCAAAGAGCTGGAACTCGCTTATGCTATGACGGTTCACAAGAGCCAGGGCAGTGAGTTCGAGGCAGTAATAATGCCTGCTATTGATGTGACACCACTTCTCTGCTATCGCAACCTCTTCTACACTGCTGTTACAAGAGCACGCTCTAAGATGATTACAATCGGAAGCCGTGACCTCATAATGCAGATGGTTGAGAACAACAAAAAACAAAAAAGATATTCCGCCTTAAAATATTTCTTAAAGGTGGAATAGTTATGAAAAAACAAAGGGGCAACGCCGAAATTCTCATGGACATTTTGTTTCCACCAAAATGTGTATCCTGTGGAGAATACTTAAACGGCGTTGCTCGGTTTTTGTGCCCCGCCTGCGAAAAAACTCTTTTTATAGCAGACGGGTTTAAAAGGGACAAACTTGCCTGCGAGGGTTTCTGCGCACCATATTTTTATGAGGGCGCAGCAAAGGCCGCTATGGGCAGGCTCAAGTTTGGCAGTAACATAGACGTCGCACCATTTTTTTCGACTGCTCTTTTGCAGTCGATAAGGTGCGACTTCTTCGGCGTCGATTTTGATATTATCACCTGTGTGCCTTCGACAAGGAGTAGCATCGCAAAGCGAGGCTACAACCAGGCACAGGTGATAGCTGAGGACATCAAAATCGACGCGGATTTTGACCCAAATCTCCTTAAAAAGCGTACCGATACCGGTACGCAGCATCTCCTCGATGCCTATTCGCGCCAGAAGAACATCGAGAGCGCATACGCCCTCAATCGAGGAAGGATGGTCACTGGTAAGACCATCCTCCTCATCGATGATATTTTGACTACGGGCGCGACTGTCAACGCCTGCGCCCGTGAGCTCTACTATTCTGGCGCGAAAGCAGTCTACGTTGCGTGCGCAACTGTAACTAGACATGAAAAGGAAAATTGAGTATAATTCTAAATACGCTTTAAAATGTAATGTATAAAAGAGGTGCCTCATGCTTGGTATAAATATCGGCATTGACCTCGGTACTACTAGCGTTGTGGCATACGTTGAGGGTAAGGGAATAGTCCTCTCGGAACCTTCAGTGGTTGCCTACAGAAAAACAACTGGAAAGATTATGGCTCTTGGAAAGCCTGCTCTTCACATGCTGGGAAGGGAGCCGGATTCTGTCGAAGTTGTTCGTCCTATGAAGGACGGCGTAGTATCCGACTTCACTGTCACAGAGCATATGCTCCGCTACTTTATCAAAAAGATCTGCGGAAACAAAATCTTTAAACCGAATATTGTTGTCAGCATGCCTGGTACTGTTACTAACCTTGAAAAACGTACTATCCTTGACGTTATAACGGCCTCCGGTGCTGGTCGTGCGTGCCTCATTGAGGAGCCGCTTGCAGCGGCAATAGGCGCCGGCATCAATATCATGCACCCGTCGGGTACAATGGTAATTGACATCGGCGGAGGCACGACGGACATAGCCGTTATAACTATGGGTACAATGGCAATTGCAAAAAGTGTAAAAATTGCAGGCAATATTTTGAATGAGGACATCGTTCGCTACTGCAAGCGTGAGCGTGATATCATAATCGGTGAACTCACTGCCGAGGACATCAAAAAGCGCGTAGGCTGTGCCTCGCTTCGCCTTGAGGAGACTGCAATTTTTGTAAAAGGTAAAGATTACTTTTCTGGCATGCCAATAGATTTTGAGATAACCTCAAACGAGGCATATCTCGCAATGAGAGAACACATAGTAATGATTCTCGACGCTATAAGGGATGTCTTTGAAAGCACTCCACCTGAGCTTGTCTCAGATATTATGGCAGAAGGAATAATTCTCACAGGCGGCTCGGCACAACTCTTTGGACTCGATGCTGCCATCGAAGAGCTGACAGGCATTCACTGCCGTGTGGCAGATGACCCTGAAAACTGTGTCGCAAATGGTATTGGCAATGTCCTTGGTGACATGTACTTCTTTGCTGAAAATGGATATCTCTTCAAGTCCCGCCAGGACATCACTGGCGGTCTCGAGGAAGAGAAGGAGGACTACTGATGTACGAACAATATGAACTTAATGCTCTCTCGGAAGGCGTAGAGCAGGACGGTCTTAGAAATAAGGACGAAATCAAGGCACTCATCTGCTATTTGCTCAAGACTGTGGATTCTAAAATCAGCCGTGACCAAATAGGAAATATCATGCAGGACCAGGGCATCGCAAACTATTTTGAGACCATGGACGCCATCTCAGACCTCATCTCAAATGGCAGTATCTCCTGTGAATTTGAAGAGGAGCGCGAGCTTCTTGAAATCACTGACATAGGTAAATCTGCAATAGGACTTGTTGAGACCGATGTGCCAAAGTCAGTGAGAGAAAAGGCAGTAAAATCTGCTGTTCGTTTCTTAACTCTTGAACGCAACGAGCGTGAGAACAATGTTAAAATAGATGCAGTAGAAGGCGGTTTCGAAATTTCCTTCTCACTCATGGATAAGGGCACTACTCTCATGCAACTCTCGATGTTCGTACCCGACAGGGAACAGGCAGAAAAGCTCAAGGAGAATTTCCTCTCTGACCCTGTAAAGGTCTATTCGAGCATTCTCGCAAGCCTTATGATTGACTAATTCTTATTAATAACTTAAAATATCTAAGTATTTTTAGAACACCAAAAAGGGGATAATTATTATGAATGGTGAAATTCTTGCATTCGTGCTTTACTTTGTAGTATTGCTCGCAATAGGTGTCTATTTCTTTATTAAGACAAAGAATATGGCAACTGAAAAAGAGTACTTCCTCGGTGGACGCTCAATGGGTCCTTGGGTTACTGCTCTTTCAGCTCAGGCATCCGACATGTCTGCATGGCTTCTTATGGGTCTTCCAGGTTCGATGCTCGCTTTCGGTATGGGCCAGGCTTGGATCGGCATCGGCCTTGCACTCGGCACAATTGCCAACTGGTTCCTCTGCGCAAAGAGACTTCGTAAGTTCTCAAAGGCAGCAGGCGACTCAATCACACTCCCACAGTATCTTACAAATCGTTTTGCTTCACAGTCGAAGGTACTCTCGGTTATCTGCGCAGTAATCTTCCTTGTAGCATTTACTGTATATGTAGCCTCTGCATTTGTTGCTGGTACAACAGTATTTACAACTCTTGTTCCATCACTTTCAGACCAGGCTGCTATGATAATTTTTGCAGCAATAATTCTTATTTATACATTCCTCGGTGGATTTAAGGCTGTTTCTTGGACGGACTTCTTCCAGGGTATGCTTATGTTCGTAGCTCTCCTTGCAGTTCCAATTATCATTGTTGCAACGAAGGCTTATCAGGTTCCAAACATGGCAGCAAATCTCGCTGCTATAACATCAGCTGACGGTACAGTGTACCCAGCATTTGTAGCAAATGTTTTCGACGCTACATGGCAGGAAATCGTATCTGGTCTCGGTTGGGGACTTGGCTACTTTGGTATGCCACACATCATCGTACGTTTCATGGCTATTGAAAAGCCATCAATGATAAAGAAATCAGCAATCGTTGGTAGCGTTTGGGTTGTAATCACTCTTCTCTGTGCTATCGTTATCGCTTACTTCGGTCGTATGATGCTCGGTGAAGAGCTTCTCGTAGATGGCCTTCAGAAGACAGTATTTATCGCTCTTGCACGTGGACTCTTCCCAAGCTTTATTGCTGGTATTTTACTTGCAGCTATCATCTCTGCTTCAATGTCAACAGCTGACTCACAGCTCCTTGTTGCAAGCTCCGCTTTCACAAGTGACATCTACAAGCCAATCATCAGAAAGAATGCATCTGAGAAGGAAGTACTTTGGGTTGGCCGTTTTGTAGTACTTGTAGTAGCAGTAATTGCTTACTTTATCGCAAGTTCAAAGGGCTCAGGCGCACAGGCAATCATGAACATGGTTGAGAACGCATGGGGTATCTTCGGTGCATCATTCGGACCAGTTATCATCTTCTCACTCTTCTGGAAGCGCTTTAACTATCCTGGCGCTATTGCAGGTATCGTTACTGGTGCTCTAGTTGACTGTGTATGGCTCCTCGCTCCAATCGTAAATGGACAGACACTCACATTAGCTACTGATGTTTATGAGATTGTTCCAGGCTTCATCTGTGGCGCTCTTGCAGCACTCGTTGTAACACTTGCAACAAAGGCACCATCTGCAGAAGTTGAAACTATCTTTGCAAAAGCAACAGACGAATCCAACGACGACTAATAATTTCACATAAAACCCACAAAGGCTCTCCGACCTGGAGAGCCTTTTCTTCTTGTTGTTTTATTAAGTTTATTTTATAATTTAAGGAGGTGATGATTATGAGGATGTATGACATTATAAAGAAGAAGCGCGACGGGGAAGAACTTTGTGCAGAGGAGATTGAGTTCTTCGTTTCTGGATACACCGACGGTAGTATCCCAGATTATCAGGCGTCCGCGCTTTGTATGGCAATATATTTTAAGGGCATGAATGCCCGCGAGACTCGTGATTTGACGCTCGCGATGGCAAAGTCTGGCGACATGCTTGACCTTACCTGTCTTGGGGACAAGACAGTTGACAAGCATTCGACTGGTGGTGTGGGCGACAAGGTGACGCTCATCGTGGCGCCGATTGCGGCAGCACTCGGCTGTACTGTTGCAAAGATGAGCGGCAGAGGCCTCGGCCACACCGGTGGTACTGTCGACAAACTTGAATCCATTCCAGGATTCAAAGTTGAACTGTCGACAGAGGAATTTTTCTCGCAAGTTAAAGACTGTGGCATTTCAGTAATAGGCCAGTCAGGAGATTTGACACCTGCAGACAAGAAACTTTATGCACTTCGTGATGTCACAGCAACTGTAGAATCATTGCCACTTATAGCATCCTCAATAATCTCAAAGAAACTCGCTGGCGGAAGTATGCACATTGTCCTCGATGTCACCTGCGGCAGCGGCGCGTTTATGAAGACTGTAGATGATGCTACAAAGCTCGCAAATGCAATGGTTGAAATAGGAAATATGGCTGGTCGCCACATGACGGCTGTCATTACAAATATGGACACACCTTTAGGGCTTAATATCGGCAACATCCTCGAAGTAAAAGAGGCAGTGGATGTTCTAAAGGGTGGCGGACCTTCCGACCTCCGCTTTGTTTGTGTTGAGATTGCAAGTCTTATGTATGCCTCTTGCTTTGATGTCTCGGCAGACGAGGCAAGGCCTCTCGTCGAAGACGCAATAGTAAGTGGCGCAGCTTTTGAAAAACTTCGCGCCATGGTAAAGGCTCAGGGTGGCAATGTCGATTACATCGACAACCCAGAGCTCTTTGAAAAGGCGAAGTTTAGTTACGAAGTAAAAGCGCCACGCTCAGGCTTCGTCTTTTCGATGAACGCCGAGACCATCGGCATCGCCTCGGTAGTCCTCGGCGCAGGTAGGGAGCGCAAGGGTGACCCTATTGACTACAAAGCAGGCATAACCCTCAAAAAGAAAACTGGTGACAGTGTAAACGAGGGCGACGTAATAGCAATTCTTTACACTGACCTTGAAGAAAAAATCAAAGATGCAGAGGAGATGCTTCTCTCTGCGTATAAAATAACTGAGGAAAAACCAGAAGAAGAAAAACTGATTTATGAAATAATCAAATAGAGGTAGACAAATGGAAATTCAAGAAATTCTTTCAAAAGTTGATCATACTTTACTGTCCGTAGACGCAACCTGGGACGAGATAAAAGCACTCTGCGACGATGCACTCAAATACAAGACCGCATCAGTCTGCGTACCACAGTCCTATGTTCGCCAGTGCACAGATTATCTTGCACACAGAATTCCTGTCTGTACTGTAATCGGTTTCCCAAATGGCTATAACTCAACTGTCTCAAAATGTGCTGAGGCCTATTATGCTGTTCAGGACGGCGCTGATGAGATTGATATGGTTATAAACATCGGCTGGCTCAAGGATGGACGCTACGCCGACATCCTTCATGAGATAAACGATGTTAAAGGTCACTGCTGTGGCAAGCTTCTTAAAGTTATAGTTGAGACTTGTCTGCTCTCTGACGATGAGATTATAAAAATCACTGAAATTGTAAACGAGTCAAACGCTGACTATATTAAAACCTCAACTGGCTTTTCCAAGGCCGGCGCCACGTTCCATGATGTTGAACTTTTCAAAAAAGTAATTGACGAGCACCGTGGCAGCACAAAGATTAAAGCTGCTGGTGGTATCTCGTCAATTGAAGACGCTGAAAAGTTCATAGAACTCGGCGCATCACGACTTGGCACAAGCCGTATAGTAAAGATAGTAAAGGCAGGGGAGAACAATGACTCCGACTCCACATATTAGCGCAAAGCCGGGCGACTTTGGTAAGACAGTGCTCATGCCAGGCGACCCGCTTCGCTCAAAATTTATTGCAGAAAATTTCCTTGAAAATCCTGTACTTGTAAACAATGTACGTGGTGTTCAGGGCTATACTGGCACCTACAAAGGTGTCAAGGTTTCAGTTATGGCCTCTGGCATGGGCATGCCGTCCATCGCCATTTACAGCCACGAACTTTTCAATTTTTATGGTGTCGAAAATATCATCCGTGTAGGTTCAGCTGGCGGTATGGCAGAGTCCATCAAACTCCGTGACATTGTTGCTGCAGAGACCTCTTTTACTGACTCAAATTTCCCAGAACTTGAAGGCTTTGAGCCGGGCTTCATTCCGCATGCATCAGAGACGCTCCTCGCCACTGCAAACAAGGTTGCAAACGAGCTTGGCAAACCTATGGTAAACGGCATGATTTACTCATCCGACGTCTTTTATCGCGACAACCCAGTAAAGACTGACCTGCCTCTCCTTGCAGTCGAGATGGAATCAGTGGCGCTTTACTGTGAAGCGATAAAAGCCGGCAAGAACGCGCTTTGCATTTGCACAATCTCGGACCTTGTAACAACAGGCGAGGCGCTCGATTCCGACGCTCGCCAGAACACTTTCACCGACATGATGAGAATTGCCCTCGACACTGCCGCTTCACTTTAAAATTAATCATATTTGGAGTGGAGAGGGCTATACTAATTTGAAGCGTAACCAACCCCAGAGTCAATCCCGCGTAACAACATTTGGTAGAAAGGTTTTTTTTTTATAAAAAATTATTTAT
>R04__coassemble_269_pt1 | contig 19641 bp, 18 predicted proteins | sample R04__metabat2_low_PE_025 | metagenome-assembled genome bin R04
GCTGTTCTGACATCAAAAGGACATTCGTTTTGCAATTGATTCTTTTGCGTATCAAAAGCGAGCTGTGATAAATCATCGGCGATTTCTTCCGTACGATATAGTAAAAGAAGGCGCTCACCCGGGTCATCAAACACCCAGGCAAGCGCCTTCTTATCATTAAAAATCATGTCAGATCATTCAAAATGCTTTAAAGCCTCCTCAATCGCCTTTCTCTTTTCCTCCGGGCATTGCGGCTGTTTTGCCTCGTAAAGTTTGGACAAGAGACATACCGTCTCAACATGTGCGGTGTGTGGGAACATGTCAACAGGTGTGACCTCGGCGATAGCATAGCCGAGGGCTGAAAAGCGAGCGCAGTCGCGAGCGAGTGTCGCAGGGTCGCATGAGACGTAGACAATGCGCTTTGGGGCCATCTCTGCGATGATTCCCGGCAGGGATTCATCTAGGCCCTTGCGCGGCGGGTCTACGAGGACTACGTCTGGTCGAAGGCCCTGCTCATGAAGACGCTCTGCGACAGCTTTTGCGTCGCCACAGAAAAATTCTGCATTTGTTATATTGTTAAGCTCTGCATTTTTCTTTGCATCTGAAATGGCATCAGGAATTATTTCAACTCCAACAAGCTTTTCTACTTTGTCAGATATTGAGAGACCTATGGTGCCTGTGCCACAGTAAAGATCAAGAAGTAGGTTTGCAGAATTTACATATTCTAAAGCTTTGCCATAAAGGACTTCACATTGAGCACTGTTTACTTGGAAGAACGAGAGCGGTGAAATTCTAAAAGTTTTTCCGAGTAATTTGTCAGTGATGTAGCCGTCGCCATAAATAACTTTGCAAGTCTCACCAAGTATGACATTAGTGTCTTTTTTGTTTATGTTAAGGACAACAGTTTTGAGCCTTGGAATACCTGCTCGAAGTTCGTTTATGAGTTGTTCACTGTTTGGTATGTCGTCGCCTTTTATTACAAGGCAAACCATAACCTCACCAGTGAAGTGGCCTTCACGAATGTAGATGTGACGAATTTGTTTGTAGTGGGTGTCAAAGAGCCAGTCGCCTACAATTTTTAGAACATCTGAAAAAGTAGCTGACTGAAGTTTGCAATCCACACAAGGGACTATTCTGTGGGTGTTTGCAGCATAAAAACCTATGAGCGGCCTTCCATCCCTTGTGTCAAATTCCACTGGAAACTGCGCTTTGTTTCTATAACCGTTTGTGTCTTTAGCACCAATTATAGGATTTACTTTGACATCGAGATGACCTATACGAGCAAAAGCGTCTTTGACCTTTTGCTCTTTTATTTTAAGTTCAGCGTCATAGCTTATATGGCGATAGCAACATCCGCCGCAGCGCTCCGATATGTCGCAGTCGGACTCGACACGGTCAGGCGAAGCTTTAAGTAATTTGTCAATCTTTCCTACGGCATAGGTCTTTTTTGCCACCATGATATGGCAGGCAATCTCATCACCTATTGCCGTATTGCTCACAAAAACAGCCTGACCGTCGAAGTGTCCGACACCGGAGCCTTCGGCAGTCATGCCATCGATTGTAAGTATTATGTCCTGGTTCTTTTTAAGCATTTTTGTCACCTAAATAATAATACCATAATATATTATTTTATGATAGAATTAAAAACATGGAAAATAAAGTTTGTAAGTATTACAAAAAGTGTGGAGGCTGCCAGCTCGACACACCATATGAGGAGCAGCTTGAGTATAAAATGAGACTCGAGCAAAAGTTGCTCGGCAAATTTGGAAAAATAGAACCTATTATCGGCATGTACTACCCTTATCACTACCGCAACAAAGTGCAAGCGGCTTTTGGTTATGATAAGCGTGCCGGAAAGATTATCTCCGGTGTCTATCAGTCAAATAGTCACAAAATAGTGAATGTTGATTCCTGCAACATCGAGGACAAAAAAGCCGATGAGATAATTGTAAGTATTAGAAAACTTGCGAAAGACTTTCGCTTTGAGCCCTTCGATGAAAACACAGGTAGGGGTTCCCTTCGTCACGTCCTTGTAAAGCGTGGCTTTAAAACCAATCAAATAATGGTTGTAATCGTCACAAAGGGACCGATAATTCCGGCGAAGAATAACTTTGTAAAAGCACTTTTAAAACTTCACCCGGAGATTACAACTATAATTCATAACATAAACCCATACGACACGAACCTCGTCCTCGGTGACAGAGAAAACATCCTCTTCGGCAAAGGCTTTATAGAAGATGAACTTATGGGTTGTACTTTTAGAATCTCTGCAAAAAGTTTTTATCAAATAAACCCACAGCAGACTGAAAAACTTTATGGTACTGCTATAAAATACGCAGGACTTACTGGTAGCGAATCAGTGCTCGACGCCTATTGTGGCACCGGCACCATAGGCATAATTGCCGCAAAGCACGGTGCCAAAAATGTTATTGGCGTCGAGCTTGAAAAGGCTGCCGTCCTGGACGCCATTTCGAATGCAAAGCGTAACAAAGTAGATAACATCTACTTTTACAACGCTGATGCGACCAACTTTATCAACGAAATGGCAGCGACAGGCGAGCACCTTGACGTAATTCTCATGGACCCGCCTCGCGCCGGCTCCACCGAGGAATTTCTCCTCGCCTGTGCAAATCTCTCGCCAAAGCGAATAGTCTACGTCTCCTGCAATCCGGAGACTTTGGCTCGAGATCTTGCCTTTATAACCAAACACAATTACAAAGTTGAAAAAATTCAACCAGTCGATATGTTCCCTCACACCGCGCACGTGGAAACAGTAGTATTGATTACTAAAAAATAAATTACTAAAAATAAATTGGAGGAATTTATTATGAAAAAAATTATTTGCATTATTTTGGCATGTTTAATGCTCTCTTTAACAGTTGGTTGTTCTAGCACAGAAGAGCCTAACGAGAGCAGTTCAACCGGCGCTCTTCATGCCTTTTCGGTAAGCGAAGATAAGCAGGTGTATTTTGCCACAGGTAATCTTCAGTATTGCCCAAAAACGAGCACCTGGCGTTTTGCTGAAAATTCTTATGATTCAATAGGCGCAGACAATGAGAATATCGCCGCCGATTATGACGGATGGATTGATTTGTTCGCCTGGGGCGCCAATGGTTTGTCCGGAGTTGAACCTTATTGCACAAGTGACGACAACACATCCTACGGCAATGGACACAACAATATCGCCAACACAAAGTGGGATTTCAGCGAAGCCTATAATGCGCAGGAAGGCACAGATTGGCGCATGTTTACTCACGATGAAATCCATTATATTCTTATGTTCCGTGAGAACGCAGAGAAACTGTTCGGCTACGGCACTATTGACGGCATAAGAGGTCTTTTCATTTTGCCTGATGATTGGCAGTGCCCAGACGGCATCACATTTACCTCTTCCGTAGAAGCAGGATTTGAGAATCAATACGATTGGTATTATACAAACGGTGAAAATGAGAATTACAACTATAATAATTTCACAAAGTCCGATTGGGAAAAGATCAGCGAAGCTGGCGGTGTTTTCCTTCCTGTCACTGGAATGAGATGGGGAACCGAATGTGATCATGTCGGTATTTCCGGTCATTATTGGACATCATCCTTCTATGGTGAGGAGTTTGCAAACTGCCTCTGCCTGTTTGAACATGACCTGTTCTTAGAAGGAAATTTTGACCGCAGCACTGGACTCGGTGTAAGACTTGTAAGAGATGCATCCTAATAATAAAAACTTTGATTGGAGAAGAATTATGATTGAACTTGTAAAAGAATTTTATGAACTTGTCGAGGTCGACACAGGTGACCTTGGAAAATTCAAAGCAAAAGGTATGAACTTTGTGACAAGACATTTCGATGCAGAGGGCCTCGGCTCAGTATCAATTATGTCTGCAAAAGGTATGATGGGACTTATGAAGATGGAAACTATTATTGTAAATCCATTCTTCGTTGATGCGCCTCTCTTCTCATACGACAAGATCTCCGTTATGGGCAAAGACATCCTCTACCTTGAGATGTTCAACACTTGCATAGGCGACAAATTTGACATTTCAAATATTGAAGCTGTCAGAAATACATTTAATGATTATCCAGAACATGAACTCGGTGAGCATTGGTATGACTTTATGCGTGTTGGTACACCTGTCTGTGTCGAGGTAAAGGGCAAGGCAAAGGCTGCACTCGCCGAAGACACAGAGAAGTATATAAAAGCTGTGCTTGAAGCTTGCAAGGCAGCAGAGCCTTGCGATGCTACTGCAAAGAAAGAAAAAGCAAAAGTTTACTCTGAAGGCCTTCTTACAAATGGTGGCCCTGCAACAGACCCTGTAAAGGAACAGCTCGGCGAGGAGGCAACTGGAGAATTCTTCAGAAAAGTTCTCTTTGCAACAGACTGATTTTAGGAGATTTATGTCATGACAGGCAAAGAATTTAAGCCATATATTTCCGAGGACAGAGAAGAGCCGGAACTCACCGTCACTTCTATCGTCCTCGGCATACTGCTCGCAGTAATTTTTGGCGCGGCGAACGCATACCTAGGCCTTCGCGTAGGTATGACCGTCTCCGCCTCAATCCCTGCGGCAGTAATTTCAATGGGTGTAATTCGATTTATACTTAGAAAGAATTCAATTCTTGAGAACAACCTCGTTCAGACTACCGGCTCCGCCGGTGAGTCCGTTGCAGCGGGCGCAATCTTTACGCTCCCTGCGCTCTTCCTCTGGGCAAATGAGGGAATAATAGACAAGCCAAGCATCATCACTATGGCACTTATCGCTCTAATCGGTGGTATACTCGGCGTCCTCTTTATGATTCCACTTCGCGATGCCTTGATTGTAAAAGAGCATGACACGCTCCCTTACCCAGAAGGCAAGGCATGCGCGGAAGTTCTCCTTGCTGGTGAGAGCAAAGACGCCTCAGCAAAGACAGTATTTTGGGGTATGGGAATCTCTGCAATTTTTAAATTCATTGTAGATGGCCTTAAAGTAATACCTACCACTTTGACAACAGGCAGTCTTAAACGTTACCCAACCGAAGCATCACTTCAGACTTATCCTGCAGTACTGAGCGTCGGATACATCTGTGGCCCTAAGATTTCCTCTTACCTCTTCACAGGTGGTGCACTCAGCTGGCTTGTACTCATCCCGCTCATCGTGACCTTCGGTGGAAGCACAATTATCTTCCCTGGCACAGAGACTATCACTGAAATTTATGCGGCATCCGGCGCCAGCGGAATTTGGTCAAATTACATCCGCTACATCGGCGCAGGCGCACTTGCATGCGGTGGCTTTTTAAGTCTTGCGAAATCTCTTCCTCTTATAATCAAAACTTTCAAAGAAAACATAAAGAGCATGAAGAGCAAAGAAAAGATTGCCGTTACACGTACATCGAAGAATTTAAATACAAAGGTTATTCTGGCTCTTGTACTCGCAATCGTAATTATTATGTGTGCAGCACCATCGCTCAATATCTCAGTTTTCACTGCTGTTTTGATTTTGCTCTTCAGTTTCTTCTTTGCAACTGTTGCCAGCAGAATTGTAGGCGTAGTAGGAAGCAGTAATAGTCCAGTTTCCGGTATGAGTATTGCAACACTCATTATTGCAACTTTAATACTCAAAGTTGCTGGCCACACAGGCGCTGCCGGTATGGTAACTGCCATCACAATAGGTTCTATAGTTTGTATCGTTGCAGCAATCGCAGGCGATACATCTCAGGACTTAAAGACAGGATACATTTTAGGTGCTACTCCAAAGAAGCAACAAATCGGTGAGCTTATCGGTGTTGTTGCATCGTCCATCGCAATCGGCGGTGTTCTCTACCTTCTCAACTCCGCTTGGGAGTTTGGTAGCGAGGAACTCGCAGCTCCTCAAGCAACTCTTATGAAGATGCTTGTTGAAGGTATCATGGGTGGAGAGCTTCCGTGGACACTCGTATTTATCGGTGCATTCATAGCAATCATAGTTGAGATTATCGGCATCCCTGTACTTCCATTTGCAATAGGTATGTATTTGCCAATCAGCACAACCTCATGCATTATGGTGGGTGGTCTTGTAAGACTTGTAGTTGATAAACTCAAATACAAAGACGAGGCAGAAAAGAATGCCGTTACAAGCACAGGCACACTTTACGCCTCTGGCGCTATTGCCGGCGAAGGTATTGTGGGTATAATCTTTGCAGTACTTGCAGTACTCGGAGTTGACTCCTATCTCGACCTCTCAAGCAAGATTGCTTACAACAGTATAACAAGTAACATTGTGGCAGCTTTAGGTCTTCTTGTACTCCTTGCATTTATGTTCAAGTTTATGCTCAAAAATAAAAGTAAAAACTAGACGGAGAATTTTATGAAAATAGGAATTGTTATTGCAATCGCAAGAGAACTTAAAAGTTTTCTCGAGAGCGATTTTGAAATCGAAACAATAAAGAAAAATAACAGAGAAATTTATAAAACTCTCGTAAATGGCAACGAAGTTTATGCTGTGAAGTCAGGCTATGGCGAGATCGATGCAGCTGCTGCGACGCAGCTGCTTATCACCGCCTTTGACTGCGATGTAATCTTAAACTTCGGTGTCACTGGAGCGCTCGACAGAGCACTCAAGGTCGATGACCTCTTTGTTGTAACAAAGGCTTTAAACCACGACTACGATGTCTCCCCTATTGACCCTGTAAAGCCTCATCAGTACGAGGAATTTTCAGACGAATTCATCCCTCTCGATAAAGGCCTTGTTGATTTTGCAAAATCCCTTTATCCAAATCTCAAAGAGGCATCTGTCGCCTCTGGCGACCGCTTTGTTGTCGAGACTTCCGACAAAATAAATCTCGGAAATCTCGGCTGCAATATCTGCGACATGGAAATCGCAGCTATTGCCAGAATTTGCTTTTTGAATGGTGTCCGTTGCCTCTCTATCAAATGTATCAGCGATACATTTGACGGCGACGGAGGCGACTTCAACACCAATGTCACAAATTCTGCCAACAAAGCGTTCAAACTCTTGGAAGATATTCTCTACAAAATCTAAGGAGTAAACCGATGGAAAAAATAGCATCATTTTCAATAGACCATGACAAACTTCAAAAAGGTGTCTATGTCTCCCGTATTGACGGAGATGTTGTAACTTATGACGTTCGTATGAAGAGACCAAACATGGGAGATTATGTTTCAAATCCCGCTCTTCACACTTTTGAGCATCTCTTTGCGACCTATGTCAGAAATACAAAATATTCTGATGGTATTATTTATGTAGGTCCTATGGGCTGCCGCACTGGCTTTTACTTTCTCGTTCGCGACACAATCGACACGAAGACTGTCATAAAGCTTTTACGGGAATCCTTTGATTTTATAAAAGACTTCGAGGGAGAAATTCCCGGCGCAAAACGGCGCGAGTGTGGCAACTATAAAGAGCACGATTTAAAGGGTGCAAAAGAAGTTGCCATCGATATGCTCAAAGTCCTCGACGGCTATACAGTAGAGATGACCGATTACGATTTTGAGAGATAAAAATAAGGCTTAGAGCTTTTGCTCTAAGCCTATTTTTTATTTGTTTATGAAATAAAGTCCAACAAGGCAAATTAAAATGCCTATGACTTTGCTCGGTGTTATGGCCTCTTGGAAGAAGAAATAGCCGACGATGATTAGTATTATTGCAAGAATAGCACTTTGTACTATGCTCATTGTACTTATCTGCCAGCCTGCTTTATAAGCAAAGATTGCGCCAACCTCAAGACCTACAACTGAGATACCGAGAAAGATTGTTGCCCAATTCACATGCGTCAGTTGCTCTGTGAGTTTTAGTTCTTTGTCACCTATGAACACATAACAAAGAAGCGACACAACTGCTGCTATGAGATAAGTTATTACCATTGAGACAAAGGTATCAATCTCTTTTGGCAAAACCTTTGCTGTAACTTGGTAGAGTACATTTGAAAGTATAAGTACTGCTACTGGCCAAATATATTCAAACATAATTTCTTCCTACTTTTTGAGAAGGCGAAGTGAATTGAATACTGCAAGAAGCATAACTCCAACATCGCCAAAGATTGCAAGCCACATACCAGCGACACCAACAAGGGCAAGGATAAAGAGAAGAAGTTTAATTGCAAGTGAGAAAATAAGATTCTCATATACAATCTTTCTTGTCTCGCCTGCTACAAAAACAGCATCAGCAAGACGGGAAGGCTCGTCTGTCATAATGACAGCGTCAGCCGCCTCGATTGCAACATCCTGGCCTATGCCACCCATTGCAACGCCGACATCGGCTCTTGCAAGTACAGGCGCATCATTTATTCCGTCGCCTACAAATGCAACACTTCCAGCAACGCTTGCGGTTACCATAACCTCTTCAAGTTTTGAAAGCTTCTCATCTGGGAGAAGTTCTGGGAAGTATTTTTCAATTCCAACTGCCTTTGAGACGCTTGCTGCTATGCGAGCATCATCACCTGTGAGCATTACTGTGTGCGCAACGCCCAAGTTTTTAAGTGCTGTGACGGCATCACGAGCATCCTCACGAACCTCATCGGCAATTACGATATATCCTACGAATTCGCCGTCAGCAGCTACATAAACTTGGGTGCCAAGTACTGCGCTCTCAGTGAAGCTGATATTAGCTGCTCGCATAAGCTTTGTATTGCCAGCAAGGATTAAATGCTTGCCTGCAATAACGCTTACGCCGTGGCCAGGAATTTCTTTATAGTCTTTGATGTTATCTTTGTTAATCGGCCTTCCGTTGTCGGCGTTATAAAGATTCATAATTGATTTTGCTACCGGGTGATTTGACTGGCACTCGGCGTAAGCAGCAAGCGTCAAAAGCTGTGCTTCAGTAAAATCATTTGCTGCTGAGATTTGGGTTACAGCAAAATTGCCCTTTGTCAAAGTTCCTGTCTTATCGAAGACAACTGTGTCAAGATTTGTAAGGGTCTCAAGATAGTTGCTGCCCTTTATTACAACACCCTTTCTTGCAGCAGAACCAAGTCCACAGAAATAAGCGAGAGGGATTGAGATTACTATTGCGCAAGGGCAAGAGATAACGAGCAAGATACAAGCTCTATAAATCCACTCTGACCAGTTGCCTGTAACGGCACCTGGAATGATTGCAAAGAGAAGTGCAAGCGCACAAACTATAGGTGTGTAAAGACGAGCAAATTTTGTTACGAATTGCTCTGTTGGAGCCTTACGCTCCGCCGCTGTCTTTACAAGATCAATTATTCTTGAAGCTGCGGACTCGTCAAATGATTTTGTGACTTTTATAAGGAGAACCGCGTCAGTTACAACTGTACCGGAGAGAATCTCGTCGCCCTTTGCCATTTCAAACGGCACAGACTCACCTGTAAGTGCAGATGTGTCAACCAAAGCGTTGCCGTTTTCAATTATGCCGTCGAGTGGCACTCTCTCGCCAGGTCTAACCTCGATGAGTTCGCCGACCATGACATCGGCCGGGCGAACTGCTACAGCCTCGGTGCCTCCGCGCTTTACATAGGCGACATCTGGACGGATGTCCAATGTCTCCGAAATGGAGCGCTCGGAGCGGTCGAGAGCCAAGTCCTCAAGGAGTTCGCCTATTTGGTAGAGGAGCATTACCATGACTGCCTCAGGATGCTCACCTACTATAAATGCTGCAATTGTTGCAACAGACATGAGGAAGTTCTCATCGAGAAATTCCTTATGAATTATTTTAGATACGGCACGAATCACAACATCATAGCCAAGGATGATATAAGCTATGATGAGAAATGGGAGGCCTGCCCAAATTGTCTTCTTTACAACCTTGTAAAGAAGGAAGCCAAGGAGGAATACGCCGAGACCTATTGCAAGGCGAATAAGTCTGTCAAGAACAGAGCCCTCCTGTCCTGTTTCATGCTCATGAAGATGCATGCCATTTGGAAGTTTCATGTTCTTAGGCATTTTGAAATTTGGTGCCTTTAAATCTTTAGGCATTTTAAGTTTTGGTAATTTGACTTTTTTGACTTCTTCTTGTTCAAACTCTTCTATTTTTTCGTCCATAGTCAAACTCCTTTCTACATTTCTTCTTGCATTGCGATGTTAATTTTGCCTTTCTTTGAAGATTTCTTTATGGCGAGCAAATTAAGTATGCCCAAAACAAAGAAATAAACGGCAGTGAGCAAAACAAGGCGGATTTTGAAGAATGCATAAAATACATATGCAATACCGCCGAAGATAAGCGCTATGCCAAGAGCCACACCCATGGCAAGAGCAACATTTGTATTTTCACGAAGAACTGAGAGTTCGTCGTCCCAAACAAGTTTCGGTTGAATGCTGTCCATGTATACGCCAAAGTATGACATAAATGTAATGGACAAGAAGCTGAGCATAAGTGCAAGGATTATGTAATAGAACTTGACGCCTACAATTATTGCAAGCGGAAGAACATAAACCCAAATGCCAGCAAAAGTTAAAACAACTGAAATGATAACTTTAACATCCCACTGAAGGTCGTAGGAAACTGGAATGTATTTCAAGAATTGGAAATGTTTACCCTCTCTTGAGATTGAGTTGGAAGCGAGAGAATTTATTCCAGCCATAACAAGCGACAAAATTATCGCGCCGGTTAAGAAGAAAAATCCTGAATTGACTGGTCTGTTGATGCAGTACATCTTGAGCGATGTAATTGTTATTTCATAGGTTTGGAATTTGAGAATTACAAAGACAAAAGCCGGCCACAAGAAATTGACAATAACTGAATTTGTAAAGAAAGCAGGCGTTCTGACAAGAATACGCCATTCCTTCTTAAGATATGCTTTCCATACGGGTTCCTGCACAGATTTCGCAAGCATATCGGAGAGATTGGCATCGCGAACTTTCTTGTTTACGGAGAGATTGTCAAAACCTTTGAAATACCAAAGCTCAGAGAGCGCGAGCATAACAGCTACAAATGCAATATTTACAACTGCATAAATTAAAAGGTCTTTAATACTGCCATAGGAGATGGCCCTTGAGATGAAATAAACTGTTGGAAAGAGTTTATTCATGTACTCTGCAAACGGGCTTCCTGTCTCGGTGAAGAAGAAGGCAATTGCATCGCCACCTTTACTTGAGAAGACACGGAAGAGAATTGCAAATACTATAAGTAGAGCTGCAACTACAAAACCTGAAAGTTTTTGTACAGTTCCCTTGTTTTTGATTGACCTTGTGAATCTCATTACTACAATCGAAATAATTCCGCAATAGCAAAGAGGAACTATAGGCAATGTAAAAATAGATGTAGCTATAGAGAGCCAAGAGATTATCTTTTCAAAAGTAGAAAGAGCAATCGGATTTTGGAAAGATGCGCCAATAAAGCCGATAAGAGATGCTATAACAAGCAAAATTTGCATGAGGTTGTCAACGAAATAAGATACTGTGAATTTTGATGCGACAAGTTCCCATGCACGAACTGGCCAAGGCTTTACAAATTCAATATCGCTTGAGAAATAAAATTCATTGAAAATAACATTAAATCCAAAGAACAAGGTGAAAAGACAAACTAGGTGGAACATTACTGCTACGCCGAGGTCGACGAGGAGTAAATCCTGCGCATCACCGAGAAGTTTTAGATTAAGTGTCATAGCATAAGTACCAAGTGTTGCGAAAATTGCAACTGGTACAAGTACAAAGAGCATAATGAGAGTGACCCAAACGCGCATAACTATACGTGTGCGTTTGGTCGTTGATTTGCTCATTTGTATGGACTTGATGAAGGACTTCGTCAGAGCCTTGTAAGTCGTGAGATTATTCATTCTGCCACCTGATCATCTGTAAGTTTTTCACCTGTCATCTCAAGGAAAATCTGCTCAAAGTCGAGACCAGGATAACGTTTTGTAAGTTCGTCCATTGTGCCGTAGAAAATAACTTTACCTTTGTTGATAACGATAATCTTATCGCAAAGTTTTTCAGCTACTTCCAAAACGTGCGTCGAGAAGAGGACGCAGTTGCCGGCATCAGCGTGTTCACGCATCATGTTTTTAAGCTCGTATGCGGATTTTGGATCGAGACCGATAAGCGGCTCATCCAAAATCCAAACAGGAGGATTGTGAACAAGCGCTGCCGCAACCATCATCTTCTGACGCATACCGTGCGAGTAGCCCTGCATAGGTGTGTCGAGCACCTTTACAAGGTCAAAGCGAGTTGCAAAAGTTTCAATGCGACCTCTGCGAACATCAGTAGGAACCTTGTAAATGTCTGCTATAAAATTCAAAAATTCGATACCCTTAAGACGGAGGAACATGTCTGGGCTATCAGCAATATAGCCGATAACTTCCTTCGCTTTTATAGGGTCTTTTTTCATGTCAAAACCATTTACATTAATGACACCACAGTCTGGCTGTAAAATACCGGTGAGCATTTTCATAGTAGTAGTTTTACCAGCACCATTTGGGCCTACGAAACCTACTATTTCACCGTCTTCTACAGTGAAACTTAAATCATCTACTGCTTTATAGTCTCCAAAAGTTTTGGAAACGCCATGAAGTTCAAGCATAATTTTCTCCTTAAATGTACTTATCAAGTGTTGCGAGTAAGTTGTCGATGTCGATAGGCTTTGTAACGTGAGCATTCATACCAGCATCGAGCGACATCTGCTTGTCCTCGTCAAAAGCATTGGCTGTCATTGCAATGATAGGAACATTTGCAATTTGAGGTTTTATGATGCTTCTAATTCTTCTTGTTGCTTCATAGCCATCCATTGTCGGCATTTGAATGTCCATAAGAATTGCAGCATATTCGCCAACCTGTGCCTCTTCCATAACGGCAACAGCGATAGTACCATCTTCAACATCATTTACTATGATGCCATTTTCTTCAAGCAAATCCTTAGCCATTTCTCTGTTGAGTTCGTTGTCCTCAACGAGAAGAACCTTTTTACCACGAAGACGCTCAACGTGAGATTCGCCACTTAAGTCCTCAAAATCATCTCTTGCAGACATACCGTTTGCAAGTTTGAATCTGAAGAGAATAACAAATTCTGTACCTACTGCGACCTCACTCTTGCAGGCGATAGCGCCGCCCATAAGGTCAACAATATTCTTTGTGATTGTAAGACCAAGGCCTGCGCCCTTTGTCTTGTTTACAGCAGTGATATTTTCACGCTCAAATGGTTCATAAATATGGCTTATGAACTCTCTGCCGATACCGATACCGGTATCGCGAATTCTAAACTCATAGACAGCGTTACCAAATTCGTCACTGTCCTTTTGAGAGATCGTAAAGAATACCGAGCCGCCAGGCTCTGTAAATTTCTCGGCATTTGAGAATATGTTGAGACAAACCTGATTCAAGTGAAGTTTGTCACAGAAAATATTCTCATCAATAATGCCTGAGAAATCAGTCGCGAATCGAATGCCCTTTGCTTCGAACTGCGGCTTCACCATCTCGGTGACGCCCGCTGCGATAGCAAAGAGATTATGAGTCTCTTCGCGAATAGTAATAGTTCCATTTTCAATACGGTTTACATCGACAATATCATTGAGAAGAGTAAGTAAGTGGTCATTTGAGGATTGGACTTTCTTTAAGTAATCAACAACCTTTTCCTTGTTGTCGACATTTTCGATAGCCAAATCAACAAAGCCGATAGAGGAAGCCATAGGAGTACGGATGTCATGAGACATGTTTGAGATAAAGAGAGTCTTTGCTGCATCGGCGTCCTCTGCTTTTTTCAAGCGCTCTTCAAGGATTGACTTCTCTGCACGTCTATAGACATTGCTAAATACGAGATAAATAAATGCTGCAAAGATAAATATTTCAAGAGCCAAGAAAATAACGAAGGACTGTCTTACTGTGTAAACAGATGCATTTACTACTCTGTCTGGAGCGAAGAGTAAAAGTTCCTTATCCTTATTTTCTTCATTGATAAGATTACAACGAACGAGTTTCATGCCGTTTACAGAGCCCTTGCCCTCAAAGGCATCCTGATATTCGGCGCCTATGATTACATTCTTCGAGTTGTAAATAACATCATAAGTTCCACGTTCAATTACAAATATTTCAGCGTTGCCATAGTAAAGATAGTTTGAACCGAGCATCGAGAAATCATCATCGGTGACCTCTTCAGCTTGAATCGCAAGCATTTCTGCTGTACTTGCAAAATTACTGCTGCACTCGTTTGAAACAGCAGTGATTACCATGTTGTAAGCATACCAGGTGCTGACAACCGCAAATACGATAACAAGTAGAGTTATGATGATTATAGCTATACTTTTCTTCTTCATAGACATACTCCTCCATGATATGATATTAGCATTATAACACACTTTTAAGGTAAAATTAACTACTTTTATAATAATTATCCTTTACTTTTTTGTTTAACATATTTATACTTAATATGAATATCTATATTTTGGAGAAGGAGGATGTCTTTTATGGAGACAATCAATGGCAAAAAGCATAAGATTCTTATCGTCGATGATTCTGAGCTTAATCGTGCCATACTCACAGACATTCTTGAAAATGAATTTGAAATTGTAGAGGCAGAAAATGGTCTCGAAGCAATCAACTATCTCGAGGAACACAGCCTCGAAGTATCACTCGTTTTGCTCGACATGATCATGCCGGTTATGGACGGTATGTCCACTCTTGAGACTATGAACAAGAGAGAGTGGATCCGTGACATCCCTGTAATCAGTATTTCTGCTGACCAGCAGGCCGCTAATGTTGAAAAGGCTTATAATCTCGGTGTAACCGACTTCATTCACCGACCATTCGACTCAAATATCGTTTATAGACGTGTTGTTAACACGATTATGCTTTATGCAAAGCAGAAGAGACTTGAGGAACTCGTAACTGATCAGGTTTATGAGCGTTCAAAGAACAACCGTATGCTCATCTCTATTCTCTCTCAGATAGTAGAGTTTAGAAACGGTGAGAGCGGTGCTCACTGTCTCAACATCAGCACAATTACTGAGAAACTTCTCAACAAGCTCATGGAAAAGACAGACAAGTATGGTCTCACAAAGTCTGACATTCCTCTCATTTGTACAGCATCATCTCTTCACGATGTTGGTAAAATTGCAATTCCAGAGACAATTCTTAACAAGCCAGGCAGACTCACCGACGAGGAGTTTGCTATTATGAAAACTCACTCAGCAGAAGGTGCAAAGATTCTTTCAGCTGTTCCAATCGGCGCTGATGAGCCACTTTTCAAGTGCGCTTATGAAATCGCTCGTTGGCACCATGAGCGTTACGACGGACGTGGATATCCAGACGGACTTGTAGGTGAAAAAATTCCTATCTCCGCTCAGGTTGTATCTATCGCAGACGTTTATGATGCTCTTACAAGTGAACGTTGCTACAAAGCAGCTTTCACTCACGAGAAAGCTCTTGAGATGATTCTCAATAATGAGTGCGGCGTTTTCAATCCACTCCTTATTGAATGTCTCGTTGAAATAGCTCCATCTCTTAAGGATAGTCTCGGTAAAGAAACTGCTCTCTTTGATCAGTCAAATGCCGACATGAAGAACATCACAAGTGAACTCTTCATGAACCAGGATCTCTCAACATCAAACCGTTCACTTCAACTTCTTGAAACAGAGCGTGAGAAGTTCGATTTCTTCTGGGAGACAACAAGAGAGCTCTTCTTTGTTTATTATGCAGAATCCTCAACTCTTAAAGTTTCAAAGAGTGGAGAATGGATTTTCAAAGATTGCTCACTTATAGTTGACCCACTTAAGCCTGGATTCCTTGACAATCCTTTAAATCAGGTAGTAACTCTTCAGCTCGATAAGATTTTAAATCTCACCTCTTATGAGTACACCGATTTCAAATCACAGTTTGAGTATGAAGGCTCTAATTATCGCATCGCAGGCAAGACTGTTTGGGAGTTTGATGGTGATGACCCTATCCTCACATCAATCTACGGACGACTTGAAGAAGTTTAAGGAGATTTATTATGACAATAAAAGAAGTTTATGACCTTATAGGTGCCGATTATGAAGGCGTTGTTGCCCGTATGTGTGGCGAGGCAAGAGTTATAAAGTTCGTTCCAAAATTTGTCGCTGACCCGACATACAACGAACTTCTCCAGGGCTTTGCCGAGCAGAACTGGGAGCTCGCATTCCGCGCAGCTCACACCATGAAGGGTGTCTGTGCAAACTTTGGTTTCACAAAGCTTCAGAATTCTTCTTCTGAACTCTGCGAGACACTTCGTCCAGGTGTTTATCGCGACGGTGCAGAGGCTCAGCTTGAAATAGTAAAAGCTGACTACGCTGCAGTAATCGATGCGCTCGCAAAACTCGACGCATAATAAAAATCAAAAGACCCACTCAAGTTTGAGTGGGTCTTTTTTTATGTCCTTAAAAACTCTTCAAGATTCCAATTTTCAAAATCTGGAATGAAACTCTCCTCTGCCGCCTCGCCCTCCTGGACGAAAGCATTTGTAATTCCGAGATCGGCTGCAAAATCAACAACCTCGTCATACTCCTCTACCGTTATTCTTCTTTGAAGTTCCGGCTCTTTTACAAAAGGAAGAGGTGTGTACTGACTCATGATGCTGATAAAAATATCATTGCCGTAAGTCTCATTGATGTATTTTATGACTGCCTTTGAATCATCTATGCAGTTCGGCAAAACAAGGTGACGGATAATTACATTCTTTGGGCCTACCTGCTTTACCATCTCCGAAATTGCGGCTGTTGCGACCTCAAAATAATCGGCCGCATGAGAGTATTTCTTTGAAAGTTCTGAGCTTTTATACTTGAGGTCTGGAAGATAAATATCAACAAGACCAGAGAGGAGTTTTAGTGTCTCTACACTCTCATAAGAACTTGTATTATAAACTACCTGGAGAGTGAGCCCCTCGCCCTTCGCTTTTATAAGTGCCGCTCTTATCCCAGGCACAAAATGTGTCGGAGTGACAAGGTTTATGTTCTCTGCACCCATGTCCTGCAAGTGCAGGAAAATGGTGGCGAGCTCATCGATTGTCACGACTTTCCCATTTGTGCCGTCTGAAATATTGTGGTTCTGGCAGAACACACAATGAAGCGGACAGCCACTAAAGAAAACGGTGCCGGAGCCCCGCTCACCGCTTATTGGTGGCTCTTCCCAAAGGTGGAGGCTCGCGCGAGCGACACGAATTTCATTCGTCTCGCCACAGACTCCTCGCTCGCCAAGATTTCTATTTACTTTGCAGCCCCTTGGGCACAAATTACAATAATCCATTATTTTAAGAAGCCTTGGATGATTATTTCTTCTGCTTCCTCTTCTGTCATGCCAAATGTCTCAAGCTTTACGAGTTGGTCTGAATTGATTTTACCAATTGCAGCCTCGTGAATAACCTGTGCGTCTGGATGATTTGCGGAGATAGCAGGGATTGAACTGATTTTTGCGTTGTCCATGATAATCGAGTCACACTGAACATGGGCGTGACAAGCATTATTACCGACAGCATTAGGATAAAAGACCTGAACAGAATCGTCCTTACCTACAGTACGGGAGATAATCTGTGCAGAGGAGCCCTCACCGTTAAGGTTTACAACCATGTCGGTTTTTGCTTCCTGCTTGCCGTGTGTCATAAGGCGCTCAAGGACGTAAATTTTAGCATCCTTCTCAAGGTTTGCTTCAGTCTTTCTGTAGGTTGAATCAACGCCTTTGATTTGGACCATGTCCATCTCACAATAAGAACCCTCGTCCATGTTTACAATAGTTGTTGGGTTCATGATGCGCTTACCATTGCCGTCTCCGGCGCCGTAGTGCTTTTCAACATACTTGACGCTTGCATTCTTTCCGATGTGGAAAGAATGAATGCCGTCATGTTTTGACTCTCCGTCGCCACAGTTGTGGATACCACAACCGGCAACAATCTCAACATTGGCGCCCTCGCCTATGAAGAAGTCATTATAGACAGTCTCCTGTACACCTGACTCAGTGATAATTACAGGGATGTGTACCTTCTCGGCAACCGTAAAAGGCTTGATGATAATATCGATGCCTGGTCTGTCGAGTTTTTGTTTTATTTCGATGTTTTCAGTTGAAGATTTTACTACACCTTCACCATTTTTACGGATGTTGAAAGCACCTTCTGGAGTGCCTACCATGTCGGCAATCTCAGAGAGCATTTCTCTGTCAACTGGTGTTAAAGAGAGGTCAAATTTAAAGTCTTTAATGTCCATTATTTTGCCTCCCCTCTAAAATTGCAACCTCCGGAGAAGCTGCCAAATTCGGAGAGAAGTCTTGGGAAGACCTCGTCCTTTGGTCCCTGCTCGACAACCTTGCCGTTTGCAAGAATTATAATCTCATCTGCGAGCTGCATGATGCGCTCCTGGTGAGAGATTATAATCACACTGTTTGTCTCGTTCTTTGCAAGTGTTTTGAAAGTATCAACGAGCATAGTGAAACTCCAGAGGTCAATTCCTGCCTCTGGTTCGTCATAGATTGCAAGGTTTAAATTGCGCGCCATAAGCGTCGCTATTTCTATGCGCTTTACCTCACCGCCTGAGAGAGAGGTGTCCACCTCGCGGTTGAGGTAATCCATAGAGCAGAGGCCCACGCGAGTAAGGTATGAGCAGCACTCGTCCTCTGGAAGTTCCTTGCCAGCGGCAAGGGACAAGAGGCTGCGCACTGTGAGACCTTTAAAGCGTGGCGGCTGCTGGAAAGCATAGCCGATGCCGAGCTTTGCGCGCTCAGTTATTGTAAGATTTGTAATATCGTGTCCATTGTAAAGAATTTGGCCACTTGTCGGTTTCTCGATACCCATAATGAGTTTGGCAAGTGTTGACTTGCCGCCACCATTAGGACCAGTGATGACGATGAACTTACCGTCATCAAGTGTGAGATTCAAATTGTTTATAATCTCAAGAGAACCTGAGCCATCTTCGTTCTCAACTTTAAAAGAGAGATTTTTAAGCTCTAACATTTTTGCTCCTTAAAACTTAATCTGCTCAAAAGCTTCTTTAATTCCAGGTACTTCTACCTGATCGATTTTACCGTTGTCCACTGTCTTTGCAACTTCTGGGTTTATAGGAAGTTTTGCAAGTACAGGTACGCCGAGTTCCTTGGCGATAGCGTCAACCTTGCTCTCGCCGAAAATCTCAAGCTTCTTGCCACAATCTGGGCATAGGGCATAGCTCATGTTTTCAACGACACCGAGAATTGGCACGTTCATCATCTTTGCCATGTTATAAGCTTTCTTTACTATAAGTGTTACAAGATCCTGAGGAGTTGTAACAACAACGATGCCCTTTACAGGAAGTGACTGATAAACAGTAAGTGGAACATCACCTGTTCCAGGAGGCATGTCGACGAACATATAATCAACATCGCCCCAGTGAACATCAGTCCAAAACTGGTTGATTACACCACTGATAACTGGGCCACGCCATACAACTGGCTTCTCCTCGTCATCGAGGATTAAGTTGATTGACATAAGTTTAAGGCCATCGATAGTCTCTGCAGGTTCGATGCCGAGATCGGTGCCTACTGCCTGCTCATGGATACCAAAAGCCTTTGGAATTGAAGGGCCTGTAATGTCAGCATCAAGGATAGCTGTTTTGAAGCCACTTCTCTGTGCCTCACAAGCGAGAAGGGATGTGACGAGTGATTTACCTACGCCACCCTTACCACTTGCAACGGCAATAACATTTTCAACTTTGCTGTTCTTGTTTACTTCAACTAAAAAATCAGCCTTTTCGCACTTTGATGAGCAAGTACTACAATCGTGTGTACATTCTCCCATTTATGTCATCTCCTAAAAGAATTATTTATTTTCTCGA
>R04__coassemble_279_pt1 | contig 19393 bp, 18 predicted proteins | sample R04__metabat2_low_PE_025 | metagenome-assembled genome bin R04
CCTATGTATTAACGAACGAGGAGTTTTTATGCAAAAAAGAATTGCTATTGTTTTTGCGCTTATTCTTTTGCTCTCTCTGCTCTGCGGTTGTAAGGACGATGACGATCCTACTATCGACGTATCGTCTACAACCAATCCGGCACTCACAACAACCGAGAGTGGTGGCGAGGCAGGGCCGACAGGCTCCGCCGAGACAGAGACTACAACAAAAGACAGTGGTGGAAAAACAAAGAAGACAACTGCAGGAGGTAGTACGACTGCAGCAACAACAAAATCAAATACATATTATGCTCCGCAGGTAAAGACAAATTCTGCTCCAGGAACGAAGGTCGAGACTTTCTCCGACGGAACAGTTCTTGATTATTCAAATACGTCTTCGGGCTATGTGATGCTCAAATATTCCGGTGCCTATCCAAACGTCAGAGCGCGTGTTGTGACACCAAAGAGTACAAATCAGGATTATCCGATTTTCTCAACGGACTATGTGGCACTTCCACTGACAAGTGGAAACGGAACCTATAAAATTATGGTTCTTGCAAATGATGGCAATAGCACCAGCTATGCCGTTACTGGACAGCTTGAAATTAGTGTTTCAATCTCTTCGAGCAATGAGCCGTTCCTAAGACCTAATGTCTTCGTGGATTACACAAGCAGTACTGCTTGTGTAAATAAGGCAGCGGAACTGACTCGTGGCTGTGACACCGAACTTACAAAGGTTGAAGCAATCTTTAACTATGTTGTAAACAACTTTACATACGACAAGGCGAAGGCTTCAACGGTTGCAGCAAAAGCTTACATTCCGGACCTTGCAAGTATTTGGTCGGCAAAATCTGGTATCTGCTTTGATTATGCTTCAACTATGGCTGCGATGCTCAGAACACAGGGCATACCTACTAAGGTCTGCGCTGGTCAGGTAAAGCAGAGCAACGGTACGGTTTACCACGCATGGCTCTCCGTCTACACAAAGGAAAAGGGTTGGGTAGACGGCATTATCCAATTTGATGGTTCAAGTTGGAAATTTATGGACCCGACATTTGCATCAAGCGGTGGCAACACACTTGATTGGACTAAGAAATACACCTATACAGCACAGTACTACTATTGATAAGGAGATTTGAAAATGAAAAGACAACTTGATGGACCTTATCTCTCATCTTTTTGTATGGAACTTTCCCTCTGCCTTAAAGCGGGTATATCTTTAAATGAAGGTCTCTTCATGCTCTCACAGGATGAGACCGATGACGAGCTCAAAGAGATGCTCTCCGACCTCTACCATAAAATGGACGATGGTATGTCACTCGAGGAGGCTTTAAAAGAGGCAGAATGCTTCCCAAAATATGTAGTAGATATGATAGAAATCGGCTCCCGCACAGGTAGACTTGAAGCAGTGCTCAAAGCACTTTCAGCTTGCTATACAAGACAGGTGCAAATTTCAAGATCAATTAAAAATGCAGTGGTTTATCCTTTCGTACTCATGGTAATGCTTCTCCTTGTTATAGGCGTACTCATTACAGAAGTACTTCCAATTTTTAATGATGTTTTCAAAGAACTCGGCGCGGAGATGAGCCCACTTGCAGTGAGCATCATGAACTTCGGCACAGGCGTTACAAAGTACATGGCTTTGATCCTTGCAGTGATTATCATCATTGCAATAATCGCAGTATTCATAAGCGCTGTGCCAAGTCTCTCACTTAAAGTTTCAAACATCTGGGGAAAAATCACAAGCAACAGGAAACTTGCAAAGAAAATAGCATCAGCAAGATTTGCAAATGGTATGGCTATGACACTTGCGTCTGGTCTTGACCCAGACGAGTCCCTCGACATGGTTGAGCGCATCACAGAGAACTCTGCGATGCAGGCTCGCATCGCAAATTGCCGCAAACTTATGCAGGAGGGCGAGCTCTTCGTAGATGCCATAGCAAAATCAGAAATTTTCGGCAGCATGTATTGCCGTATGCTCTCAATAGGCTTTAAGACTGGTACAGCCGACTCCGTAATGGACGAGATCGCTCGCCGCAGTGAAGAGGACGTCGACGAGAGCATTGAATCTGTAATCAATAAGGTTGAACCGACACTCGTTATCATAATGTCACTCGTTGTCGGACTTATCTTACTTTCAGTAATGCTTCCACTTATGAGCATAATGACCACTATCGGTTAATGGAGGAAACTTCAATGGAAACAAAAGTAAGGAAACGCACCGCACGAGAAGTGCTTCGCGGGAACCTTCTTTCAATAGTTTTCTTCATTGTGATTTTTGCCCTGTTCCTCGGCGGTATAGCTGACGCGAAACGCTCGAGCGCAGCTGAGGGCAAAAGGGTCGTCGAAGAAAACTTGCATAAGGCAGTAGTATCCTGCTACGCACTCGAGGGCGCGTATCCATCGTCACTCGCTTACCTCGAGGACAACTATGGATTTAAATATGACAAAGACAAGTATGTAGTTTTCTACTCTGCCTTTGCCTCAAATATCATGCCCGATATGAGCGTTACAGATATCAGCGAAGGAGTGGATGCCAATGAAAAAGCGTAACTCCTACACAGTGGACACTGTATTTGTCTTGGTTCTCTTCGTTGTATTTTCTATTACAGTTCTCTTCGTTCTTATGAGCGGAGCGGGTGTTTACAAAGACACGCAGAGCGTAATGCAAGAGCGTTATGAGGAGCGTACAGCTCTCTCTTACATCTCCGCTAAAATAAATCACTTTGATAGTGAGGACAGCATCGCTATAACAAAAAAAGATGGCGTGCAAATACTCGCTTTGTCGCAGGGTGATTTTGTCACATACATCTACTGTAAAGACGGCTTTATCAAAGAGATGCTTGTTGACAAGGACCAGCCTTTTGACGCTGATGATGGCCTTGAGATTATTGAGGCCTCATCCCTTGAATTTGAGCGCATTGACAATCTTCTGAAAATCACATGCGTAGGCGAGTCCGGCACTAAGGCTTTCGTAAATCTCCATGTAGAATCAGGAATTGGAGGTGACACAAATGAGTAAAGTCAACACTCGTTCAAAGTCATCTCTCTTCCTTATGGAAATTATAATTGTGCTCTGCTTCTTCTCTCTGTCTGCGGCTATTTGCATGAAGGTCTTTGCAAGCGCAAAAGTCAAGACTGACTATGCGCGCGACCTTACTAATGCGACCTATGCCGCTGAGAGTCTCGCCGAGAGTTTCAAGGCGGAGAAGCTCGATGGCACAATGATGACGACTGTCTATCCAAACGCAACAAATTATGACGGTATTTTTACTGTCTACTATGATGCTGATTGGACAATAGCAAAAGAATATGACGGCGCTTTTAGAGCAACCCTCGAAGAACACGAAGAAGAAAATGTTTCGGTAGCACAGATCATCGTTTACGATGAGGCTGGCGAGGCCATTTTCGATATGGTTGCTGCTGCAAGTCCAGAAAAGGAGGCGGAGTGATGGAAGAACAAAATCGCAAAGCTTCTGGAATGAACATAGGTAGCGCCTCAATAATCATGGTCTTCTCTGTACTCTGTCTCACGATTTTTGCTGTGCTCTCATTCATCACAGCAAACAATGAGTACAAGCTCAGTATAAAATCATCTGATGCTGTAAAGACCTATTATGCTGCTGACACAAACGCAGTTATGACAGAGGCAAAAATCAGAGAGAAGCTCGCATCTGCTTCATCTTTTAAAGATGCAGAAAAGCTTCTCGTCGACTTAGACGTCGAAGTGGAAAATGCCGCTGACGGCTCTCGTATTTCATACAGTGAAACTGTCGATGAAAATCAAGAGATTCAAGTAATATTGCTCTTCGATGGTGAGACACTAAAAACAGAGCAGTGGAAACTCGTTAATGTGGCAGAGTGGAACGCCGATGGCGATATTAATCTTTGGGATGGTGAATAAATGGAACTTTTAACACTCCTTAAAGGCGCTGTAGAACAGCAGGCAAGTGATATTTTTGTAATTGCCAGCTTGCCTCTCAGCTATAAAGTAAATGGTTTTATCTCTCCTATTGATGAGGAGAAGGTAACACCTCAATCGGCGAGAAGTCTTATCGAAGAGATGTATGAGACAGCAGGTCGACCAATGGACAAACTTTTAAAATGTGGCGACGACGATTTCTCACTCGCAATCTCAGGCCTCTCACGTTTTAGAGTTAGTACTTATAAACAGCGCGGTTCTCTCGCAGCGGTTATTCGTCTTGTCTCTTTTGACATCCCTTACTACAAGGACCTCTCAATCCCTGAAACAGTAATGTCTATCGCTGACAAGACCAAGGGCTTGGTCCTTGTAACAGGTCCTGCAGGTGGTGGTAAGTCAACAACACTTGCCTGCATAATCGACCGCATAAACAAGACAAGAAATGGCCACATCATCACTCTTGAGGAGCCACTTGAGTATCTTCACAGAAACGACAAGTGCGTAATCTCTCAAAGAGAGATAGGCTCCGACTCGGAGGACTATGTTGCAGCTCTTCGTGCCTGCCTTCGTCAGGCACCGGATGTTATCCTCGTCGGAGAGATGCGTGATTACGAGACCATCAAGACAGCTATGACAGCTGCTGAGACGGGACACCTCGTAATCTCAACGCTTCACACGGTTGGTGCTGCCAATACAATCGACCGTGTTATCGATGTATTTCCATCAAACCAGCAGCAACAAATCCGTGTTCAGCTTGCCCAGCTTCTCCAGTGCGTTGTGTCTCAGCAGCTCATTCCAACCACTGATGGTCAACTTGTGCCGGCATTTGAAATCATGAACCTGAACTCCGCTATTCGTAACATGATACGTGAGTCCAAGGTTCACCAGATCGATTCCATCATCGCGACGTCCGCCGCTGAGGGAATGGTTGCCATGGACTCAAGTATCTATGAACTTTACGCAAACGGTACCATCTCCGAACTTAATGCCATTAAGTTCGCTTCAAATGCCGACATGCTAAAGAAGAAAATAGACATGAACAAGAGAAAATAAAAAAGACCCCACTTCAAAACTGAAGTGGGGATTTTTATTTAAGATATGGTCTTTAGTGCAAAGATTACAATAGGGTATTCCTCGTCGTCATACTGTGGGTATTTGGTTATGTTGATTTCATAGGCTATATTTTTCTTGTCTCTAAAAATGAGCACAAGCCTATCTTTAGTTTTGAGCTGTTCTTTGATGTAATCATAATCATACATCTTCTTAAATGATGAGTAGAAGTCATCGGAGATGTAATTTTTCATGAGGTCTTCCATCATGTCCTTATGCTCGCCGAAGCCCTTGGCATAATCATCATACTCGTCGCCCTCGTTTGAATAAACGAGGCGGCTCATGCCATTTGACAGGTCGATGACGTAAACCAAAAGATAGTTGTAAAGGAGCTGACGCAAAACAGTTCTGTTGAAGGTTTGCGTCTGCGTCTCTGCCTTTGCTCTTACGTCATCGTCAATTGGCAGGGCGTTGAAGAGAAAGATCATGTGTCCTGTGCCATCGGCAATAGGTGTGAAACGAACTCTGTACCAGTGATACTCATTGTCAACGGCATATTTCATGAGAGCCTCAAAACGGATGGTTCTCATGCTGTCATAGGCCTGCTTTAAGTTCTGTACATCCATCTCACGGCGAAGGCGGCCTATGAAAAGAGGATGGGCGGTGGAAATTGCTTGCCTTTGAACATCCTCAAAAGTCATAGGGTCCATCTCAAGTCTGTTTTGACGAAGACCAATACAGGTGTTGTCTGTGAGGTCGATTATAACGTTAAATGCAAATGTCGTCGCGAGATAACTTGAAACTATTCTTTCGATGCGCTCGTCCATTGACATAAAATCACCTCCGAGAAAAGTGGAGCTGGAAACGTGACTCGAACACGCGACCTGCTCATTACGAATGAGCTGCTCTACCAACTGAGCTATTCCAGCATACGCTTATATGATACTAGATTTTGGCCAAAAGTACAAGGAATTATAATTTGACTTTAATATAATGGTATGGTAACATATTTTAGTATTTTTATTAAGAATATGAGGGATAATTATGAAAAAGATTACGGCCTTAATTTTAGCCCTTATCATGGCACTTGCTCTTTGTGCTTGTAATAAGGATGACCCTACAATTGGACCTGAATATGAGGACACCACAACAAGTGGTATCGATTTATCTCAGTATGAGGGCACTTACCTCAAGCCTTATGTTGAACTCATCGCATCAGGCAACTATCAGTTCAGACAGTATGAGAGCGACGGTACAAGTTACTCAACTTATCTTCGCGTAAATGGCGACGAGAAGGTTGAGACATCTTCTGGCTATGATTTCGTAAAGAGAGCATCTGACGGTAAGATTTTCCTTGTTCAGGGCAAGTATTACATCGAACTCAATAACGCTCTTGCAGAACAGTCTGAAAAGATTGCTACTATACTCGATCAGATTGATGACATCTTTACAGCAGCAAGCGAAGTTCCAAATGCTTTCCTCGCTCTTGTAAAAATTGACGACTTCAGTGACGTTAACATCTCTGGCTTTGCTTATCACGAGGAGTACAAAGCTGCAAGCGGTTACATTTACATCTTTGGCTTTGACGCAAGTGGCGCGCTCACTGAGTTTGCTCTTTACAACCCAACAACAAAGGCATCAATTGAAAACAAGATTGCAATTGAAGAGGTTTCACCAAATGCAGTATCCACAGTATTTGAACTTGGTGAACAGCTTGACACAGACGAGTACCTTTCACAGATTACGACAGACTAAAAATTTGAGCACCTCAAATTTGGGGTGCTCAGTTTATTAAAAAGGGGTGACACCTATGGTAGTGCTTATAACTGGAGCATCAGGCGGCATCGGCGCGGCCTGCGCTGAAATTTTTGCAAAGAATGGCGACAGCGTCGCTATAAACTATTGTAAAAATGAGACTGCCGCCGTAGCCATAAAAGAGAAAATAACGGAGGCCGGTGGCACAGCGAAGTGCTATAAGGCCGATGTCAGTGTGACTGATGAGGTAAATGCCATGGTGTCAGCCGTTGAATCGGACTTCGGGCCTGTTGATGTTCTCATAAACAATGCGGGAGTTTGGAAGTCAGGGCTTCTCCACGACATGTCCGATGAGGAATATGATTGGATTATGGGTACAAACCTCGGTGGCACATTTAAAGTCTCCCGTGCTGTACTCCCGTCTATGATTTCAAGAAAATCTGGCTGTATTATAAACATCTCGTCTATGTGGGGACTTGTCGGCTCATCCTGTGAGTCAATTTATTCCGCTTCAAAGGCTGGAATAATAGGTCTTACAAAAGCTATGGCAAAAGAGGTTGGCCCTTCAGGAATTCGTGTAAATTCAATCTCTCCAGGTGTAATCGATACACCTATGAATGCTGGCTTTTCAAGTGATGACATTGAAACCCTTTGCGATGAGACACCGCTCGGCGTCATAGGAAAGCCGGAGGACATCGCAAAGACAGCGCTCTTCCTTGCAAAGGAGGACTGCTTCATAACTGGACAGGACATAGGCGTAAACGGCGGTTTTGTAATTTAGGAGGACGGCTTTTTGGAAATTAAAGTTAAATATTTTTCTGATAAAATTGAAAAGCTCTGCTACATCGACGGCGTCTCCGACTGGATTGACCTTCGCGCAGCAGAGGATGTTGTAATGAAAAAGGGTGACTGGAAACTCATCCCTCTCGGTGTCGCAGTCGAGCTGCCAAAAGGGTATGAGGCACACGTTGTCCCACGCTCTTCAACCTATAAAAACTTTGGTGTTATTCAGACGAATTCTATGGGCGTCATTGACGCCTCATATTGCGGGGACAACGACCAGTGGTTCTGGCCGGCGCTCGCTCTTCGCGACACCGAAATTCATGCTGGCGACCGCATTTGCCAATTCCGCATAATGCAGAACCAGCCTCACCTCGACTTTGTCGAGGTCGAGCATCTGTCCGGGCTTGACCGCGGCGGCTTTGGCTCCACAGGTCGCAGGTAAATTAATATATTGCATTATACTTATAATAATGTTAATATAACAAAGTCAATTAAAAAAGTGTCTGATAGAGGCGCGGCTGAGATTAGTATTTTTTCACAACCGAGGCAACGGGTGAAAGGTGAAAGGCGAGGCCGCCGAAGCGCAAAAATTTTGCTTGAATTTTTGTAGCTGGGCCACTGTGAAATACGCGGTGGACTGTCACAATTTTTGTGGAGAGCTGTCATTACCAAAATTTACATTATGGTCGTGATAGTATCACGACCTTTTTTATTTGATAAAAATTTTTTGGGGGGTTTTCAGATATGGAAAACAAAAAGAAAGTGCCTGTTACTCCTATTATTGCAATTGCGTTTGTAGTTCTCTTCATCGTACTTTGCACATTTACAGGTAGTATCATGGCAGCAGGCGGTACACTCTGGGCACTCTTGCCACCAGTAGTTGCTATTTGCCTCGCACTTATCACAAAAGAAGCATATTCATCACTTTTCATCGGTGTTGTACTCGGTGCTCTTGAAGTTGCTCACTTCAACCCAGGTACCGCTATCGACACACTCACAGTTGACGGTTTCTCAACAGCAGTTGCTGATAACGCAGGTATTTTCGTATTCCTCGTTATCCTCGGCGCTATCGTAGCTCTTGTAAACAAGGCTGGCGGTTCTGCTGCTTTCGGCCGTTGGGCACAAAAGCACATCAAGACTCGTGCAGGTGCTGCTCTTGCTACATTTGCACTCGGCGTGCTCATTTTCATCGATGACTATTTCAACTGCCTTACAGTTGGCGCAGTTATGCGCCCTGTAACTGATAAGCAGAAAATCTCTCGTGCAAAGCTTGCGTACCTTATCGACGCAACCGCAGCACCAGTTTGTATGATAGCTCCAGTTTCATCTTGGGCTGCAGCAGTTTCATCTTATGCACCAGAGGGACAGGGCTTCAAACTCTTTGTTTCTGCTATCCCTTACAACTACTATTCACTCTTAACACTCGTATTCATCATCGCAATTTCAGTTATGAGCTTCGACTACGGCTCAATGGCACTTCATGAGAAGAATGCTTTTGAAAATGGCGATCTCTTCACAACAGGTGAATTTGAAGGCGAGAGCGAAGAGGAAGAAAATCCTAAGGGTAAGGTTATCGACCTCGTACTTCCTGTACTTGCTCTTATCGCAGTTGCAGTTTATGCACTTCTTCGCGCAGGCGGATGGGGAGCAGATGTCGGCATTATCGCTGCATTTGGTGACACCGATGCATTTGTAGGTCTTCCTTGGGCCGGTTTTGTAGTACTTGTTTGTACAATCATTTACATGGTAGCTCGTGGAGTTATGAACTTCAAAGAGGCAATGGAATGCATCCCTAAGGGATTCATCGCAATGGTGCCAGCTATCACAATTTTGACACTTGCAACATCTCTTAAGAACATGACAAATTTACTTGAGGCTCGCGAGTTCGTAGGCCAGCTTGTTTCTGGTTCTGCTGCAACATTCCAGTCATTCCTTCCAGCAATCATCTTTATTATCGCTTGCCTTCTCGCTTTCTCAACAGGTACATCTTGGGGTACATTTGGTATCCTCATTCCAATTGTTACAGCTATCTTCCCTGTAGGCTCAACACTCGGTACAATCTGTATCTCAGCTTGCCTTGCAGGTGCTGTTTGTGGCGACCACTGCTCACCAATTTCCGATACAACTATCATGTCATCTGCTGGTGCTCAGTCCAACCACTTAAACCACGTTGGAACACAGCTTCCTTATGCAATCACAGTTGCAGCAATTTCATTTATTATGTTTATCATCGCCGGCTTCGTTCAGAATGCTATCATCTGCCTTGCAATCGGTATTGCGGCAACAATCGGTGTTCTTGTTCTTATCAAGAAGTTTGGTAAAAATGTTTACGTAGCAAAGGCTGCAAAATAAAAAGAGGTAATTTTATGAGCAATCAAAACAAAGAGCAGAGAAAACTTACAAGAAAAAGTTTTGTGAAGCTTGATGACAACATAACTCTTCTTGATTACAAGAACAATTATGATGTCGACAAAATAATAAACTCTGGCGTTTCAAATATGGTGGAACTTGTAACACATATTGTAAACGCTGGAAAGACTGGCTTTGCCTGCTCTTCTTTTGATGCATTTACACCAGAGGGCGACCATACTCTTGCAAGAAACTTTGACTTTAGAGTTGCGCCTTGCCTTGTCCTCTGGACACACCCGGACGGCCACTATGCGAGCCTGTCCGTTGTCGACGCAAACTTCTTAACTTATGGTGAGAAGCACCATAAGTTTAACAATAAAAGAACAGCGGAGCTGCTTCTTGCACCATATTGCTGCGTCGACGGCATAAACGAGAAAGGCCTCTCCATCGCCGTCCTTCAAATCAAGGCGAAGGCAACAAAGCAAAATGATAAGAGTAAACTCAACATAACCACAACTGCTATGATCCGCTGTGTCCTCGACACATGCGCAACAGTTGACGAGGCAGTGGAGTTTATAAAGAGTTACAACATGCACGATTCACTCTTCTGCTGTTACCACTATCAACTTGCAGATGCTTCTGGCAGAACAGTAATAGTTGAGTACATCGACAACGTCCTTCACGTTTATGAGAAGGGTGAGTATGGTATCGCGGGTTCAGTTTATGAGGACGATGATTTGAATCTTCTTTATGCTGCAAATTACAGTCTTACAAAGGACATTGGAAACTTTAAGATTGAACAGCATGGTGAGGACAGAACGGACGCCATAAAGAAAGTCTTGAAAGAGAAAAACGGCACCTTAACTGAGCTTGAATCGATGGACCTCTTAAATTATGTAAGACTCGATTATGACCACCCAACATACCCTTGGAGAATCGAGGCACTTTGGAGTGCAGTTTACAATTCAAACAAGCAGACGCTAAAACTTGTCGCTCACACAGACTACAAGAAAGTTTATACTTTCAGCGTAGACAGACCTTGTGAGGTCTTAAACCGTGAGTCGATTGAAAAATCGGCTTACGAGTATACCGAGTGGTCTTACTGAGTTTGCGAGTAAACTGAAATAGAACAAAAAATTAGAAGGAACTGTAAATTACAGTTCCTTCTTTTTGTTTTTGATGTTTATTCAGCACCCCTGTAGTAGAGGCCTCTTGTAAATTCACCGCGTGGTTCAAGCTCACCTTTGAAATATTCGAGTACGCATGAAACCTGCTTTTCTGTCTCGACTGTGAAGTAGAGAAGTTCAAAATCTACATTTTGAAGTTCTGCCTGTCGGTCGGCAAGGTAAATAGGACGGGAATTTAGTATTTCACTTGCAAGGCCTAAGTTGGCTTTGCAGGTTACGGGGAATTCTATGCCTTTCCTATCAGTAAGGCAGAGCTTTGCGCCGCAGGCACGACAGTTCCTGCCGTTCTTTATAGGGCAATTACGGGTGAGCATGAGCGGGAAGCGACCATAGGCGAAAATGCCTCTTGGAAGCGCACTGCGAAGAGCGTTTATGTCGCGAAGCTCAAGCTCAGAGGATACAACTGTCGAGTGAAGGCCGAGTGCCTTCATCTCGGAGAGAGCAAAGCTGTTGAAGACGTTAAGTGTAGGACCACCCATGATGGTAAGGCCAACACTCTTTGCAAGGCTCACGGCGTCGAGAGTGCCACAGAAGGCGAAGGAGGCGCCGTTTTGTTTTGCGCTTTTTAGTTTATTCTTTATCTCACGGAGATGTCCATAGAGGGCGCGAGGGAGCTCGACACCGAAAGGTATGCCGAGTTTTTTGAGTCTGCTATACTTGTCCTCTGTAGTGTAAAGAGGAATTATAATCGATGAGACAAAACCATCAAGTGTCTTTGGAATTTGATCGACACTCTCAAAGCGAAGAACGCAATTTGGATGAGGAAGGCCGTTCTTTTTCCATGCGATGTTGTGGTTGCCGAGACTTAGAAGTTCACACTTTGCAAAATCATCGGGATTTTCTTTTGCCTCATTTAAAAGAAAGTCTTTTTCGCAGCCCAAACAGAGCTTGTGCTCAAGAGATGCAAGTGCCATTCTTCTGATGTTGTTTATCTCAGAGATAGGAATGTTGACATTGTCATCGAGTTTTATGTCAGTTGTCTTTACAGAAAACGGTGTGCCACCTGTTTTCTTAAGCTGTTCTTTTATTTTTGCCGCATCGGTCGCATGGTTTTCGGCCTTTTGTACCTTGTAGTCCGACGTTACAAAAGCATTTATGCGACCTGTTGAGGCGGAGGCCATAAGTGGCTTGTGAAGCCTTGCCGTAAGGCTTATTTCGATAGGAATAGTCTGTGGCTCTTTTTCATAGAGCCTCTCCAGTTCTTTTAGAACTGGGGCTGCAGCGGTTACATCTTCCTTCTTTCTCGTGCCAAACATAGAAACTCCAAGTTTGCCTTCAAAGTAACCGTCTGTAAAACCTGAACGAGAGAAAACTGCCTTGAGATTTTCTGAGAGTTTTATCTCATCTCTTGTAGGATAATACTCGTAGTGATTCCAAGAAATATTTTTTCTCAGTGCGTCGCTGTAGTGACCTACCATTGCTTTGCAGGATGTAACTGCTGCAGCGACATACTCAGGTCGTTTCATGCGCCCTTCAATTTTAAATGAGGTTATACCAAGCTTTGTAAGCTCTGGTATGTGGTCGATGAGGGAGAGGTCTTTGAGAGATAAGTCGTAGCCCAGCCCGCCAGGGCCACCAAATGGCAGGCGGCAAGGCTGTGCACAAAGACCTCGGTTACCGCTTCGACCACCGAGCATCGATGAGAGGTAACATTGACCTGAGACACACATACAAAGAGCACCATGGATGAACATCTCAAGTTCAAGCGTGGTGTTTTCTTTTATCTCTTTTATTTCTTCAAATGAGAGTTCACGTGGAAGTACTGCTCGCTTGAAGCCCAAATCCTCGAGTATTTTGAAACCTTCTTTATTCATGACGCTCATTTGAGTCGATGCGTGGAGTGGCATCGTAGGTGATACTTGTTTTACAAGTTTCGCAAGGCCTAAGTCCTGAATAATAAGAGCGTCTACGCCGATGGCGCAGACGCTTTTTAAAAGTTCTAATACAGAAGGAATTTCAGCGTCTGTTACAAGTGTGTTGAGAGTGAGATAAACTTTGACTCCTCTCACGTGGCAATATTCAACTGCTTCTTTGAGACTTTTCTCTGTAAAATTTTCAGCATTTCGTCTCGCGTTAAAATTGCCATAGCCGAGATAGACTGCGTCAGCACCGCAGCGCACTGCTGCGATTAGCGCGTCCATCGAACCTGCAGGCGCTAAAATTTCTGGTTTTGTCATATTAGAATGTCTTCATTGAAGAGCCACCGCGTGCAGCTGTGAGCTCTTTGTTAAGGCGCTCAACGTCACGCTTTGCAACTTCTGCCTCCATTTTATAGCGAGCGGAATCCTCAAGATAATCTTTAATCTGAGAACGAAGATTATCAGCTGTGTCGATAGCCTTCTTAGCTGCATCAGCATAATCAAGAGATGCAAGGATTGCAGCTTGAGTAATGGAGAGACGACCGTTTTCACGAACTATCTTATTTATAGTCTCGTCAAGATTGTTACCAAGTTCTAAAACATATTTTGGGTCGTCTTCTGTTGTGATGTAATAATCACTGCCAGCGATAGAAAGTTTTACTTTATTCTTTTCCATGTTGTTACCCCACTTATATAAAAATCAATAATTATTTACCAACAAAAAGTATACCATAGAGGTACATTTATTAAAAGACTTAAATTTGTGAGCCAGGTCTGTGTGAGCCCAAAATTACTCTTACATTTTCAAAGATAACGAAGCTTTCACCTGGGAGAGTTACAAAGCCATCTCCAAATTCAACACCTTCTGATTTTAGAAGAGTTGTAGGGTTTGTAATGCCCTCTGGAAGAGTATAATTTATGGTATTTGGTCCACGATTTGCGATTACAAAAATGCCACAATCAAGTGTGCCGCGCTCAAAGGCAATACAGCCGTCGGCGGCGGAGATAGGGACGAAATCGCCGTCTTTTAAAATGGATGCATTTTTGCGAACTCTGCCGAGGTCCTTGTAGAATTTTTGAAGTTCTTTGTCCTCTTTGCCCCAAGGGAAAGGATTTCTATTGAATGGGTCCTTTCCACCCTCCATGCCGACCTCGTCACCATAGTAAATGCAAGGGAAACCAGGGAGAGTATACGAAAGGACTGCTGCGATTTTAAGAAGCTTCTTTGCGTGATCGCGGTCAAGAACTAAAAGATTTGATTGTTCTTCACGTGACATACCTTCGCAGTCAAATCCACTGAGTCTTGTGAGTATGCGAACTGTGTCGTGCGTGCCGAGAGGGTTCATGAGAGAATCTACGATTTCTTTTGGATAGTTCTCGGTTATTGTGAGAATTTGTTCAAAGAAATCTTCGGCATTGTCATTTGCTACGAAATCGATGATAGCGTTTCTGAAAGGATAGTTCATAACACTATCGAGCTCGTGACCGAGCAAGTATTCACGGCGCTTACAATAGGCCGTCTTGTTTGACGCGTCTTCCCAGACTTCGCCGAGGAGGAGCGCAGAAGGTTTTACCTCTTTTATGCGCTTTTTTACGGCGACGATAAACTCGTCTGGAAGCTCGTCTGCGACATCAAGACGCCAGCCGTCAGCGCCGAGTCTGAGCCATTTTTCGATGACACCGCCTGGACCTGTTATAAATTCGAGATATGAAGGGTCGAGCTCTTCAACCTCTGGTAAAAGGTCGATGCCCCACCATGATTTATAACCTGAAGGCCAGTCGGTGAATTTGTACCAACTGTAGTAAGGGGATTCCATCGAGTTGAAGGCGCCTACACTGTCGTAGCGTCTGTACCTATTGAAGTAGATACTGTCGATACCTGTGTGGCTGAAGACACCATCTAAAATGACTTTCATGCCGAGGTTGTGGGCAGCCATACAAAGTGAGATGAAATCTTCCTCTTTACCGAGAGTCGGGTCGATTTTCATGTAGTCCGCTGTGTCATTGCGGTGATTTGAATGTGCTTCAAAAATAGGATTTAAGTAAACAAAGGTTACGCCCAGTTCAAAGAGGTAAGGGAGCTCGCGCTCGATACCTTTGAGGTCACCGCCGAAATAGTCTTTGTTCCAAGCACCGGTTTCAGGGTCTGGTTCCCATTTAGGTGAGGCGGTCCAAGGTACGAGCTCGCGGTCGACTGGAGTCATCTTTGACTCGCCGGAATTTCTAAAACGATCTGGGAAGATTTGGTACATAATACCGCCTCTCCAGGCGCCGTCTACCACTTGCTCACCGTCGTAGACTGTGAGCTGCCAAGAGTCCTCTTCGGCGTCGACGTAGCCGGTGCCGTACTCACCTCTGTAAATGTGGTGAGTTACATAGCCTGCGTCAAATTCGAATGTGTACCAGTAAAGTCCAACTGTAGGCACGGAAAGGTCGAGCTGCCAAAAGGCAGAGCCAGAATGTTGCTCTGCAGTTTTGGTGAAATTTAGTGTCTGCAAGTTCTTGCCACCGTCTTGCATGATAATAAGACGAGCAGCGGATACGTCGTATCCGCCGTACTCAAGTGGCAAGAGGAGGCGGAGCGAAAAAGGCTCGCCCGCTTTTACTGCACCATATTTGTTCTTGTAAGCTCGATCTCGAGAATTAAAAATGTGAAAATACACTTTTAATTCACCTCACTTAGAATTACTTCAGTGGTTCAACATGCCAAATCTTTGTTGCGTATTCTTCGATTGCGCGGTCAGCGGCAAAAATGCCGGCGCTCGCTGTGTTCATAAGTGACATGCGTGCCCAAGCGCGCTTGTCAGCATAAGCTTTTACCATCTCTTCACGAACTCTGTGGTAGTCGGCATAGTCAGCCATTACCATGTAAGGATCGTGATTTATTGTGTTTGCAATTTCAGGGAACTGAAGTCCGTTTATGCCAGCATTTACGAAGTCAATGACGCGGCGGATATCAGGGTTCTGGTTGAAATAGCTGTAGGAGTCGTAGTTGTTTTGAAGTGCCTGTACCTCAGGTGTTTTCATACCGAAAATGAAGATGTTGTCCTCACCGACTGCGTCGTGAATCTCAACGTTTGCACCGTCGAGAGTACCGATTGTAACAGCACCGTTTATCATGAGTTTCATGTTACCTGTACCAGATGCCTCTGTGCCTGCGAGAGAAATCTGCTCGCTTATGTCAGCAGCAGGCATCAAGTGCTCTGCGAGGGATACATTGTAGTCCTCAAGGTAAACAATTTTAATGCGACCGTTTATGTCTGGGTCATTGTTTACAACTTTTGCAAGGTTACAGATGAAACTGATAATCTTCTTTGCCATATAGTAGCCGGCAGCAGCTTTTGCGCCGAAAATATATGTGCGAGGAGTGAAATCCTGGTCAGGATTTTCTTTGAGATTTAGGTAGACATTTACAATGTCAAAGGCGTTGAGAAGCTGACGCTTGTACTCATGAAGTCTCTTAACTTGTACATCGAATACTGAGTTCGGGTCGATTATAATGCCCTGAGTGTCTTTGATGTATTTTGCAAATGCAACTTTGTTCTCATATTTGATTTCAGAGAATTTGTCGAGTACCTTCGGGTCATCAGCAAATTTCTTGAGATTTTCAAGTTCCATGCCGTCATATACAAAGCCGTCACCGATGAGCTTTGTGATGTACTCAGTAAGTGCTGGGTTTGACTGGCAGAGCCAACGTCTGTGGGCGATACCATTTGTGACGTTCTTAAACTTCTTTGGTGTGAGTTTGTAGAAGTCGTGGAAGATAGTATCTTTGAGAATCTCACTGTGGAGCGCGGAAACACCGTTTACACTGTGGCAAGTTGCAACACAGAGGTTTGCCATACGAACGATGCCATTTGAGCAGATAGCCATCTCCTCAACCTTGCCAGCATCGTGGGTGAGGTCCCAAATGAATGCACGATAGCGATTGTCAATCTCTTTGATAATCTGGTAAATACGAGGAATCAAGGTGATCATGATGTCCTCAGGCCAGCACTCGAGTGCTTCTTTCATTACTGTGTGGTTTGTATAAGCAAATGCCTGGCAAACAATCTTCCAAGCGTCGTCCCAACTGTAACCGCACTCGTCCATGATGATACGCATAAGTTCTGGAATTGCGAGTGTTGGGTGAGTGTCGTTGATGTGGATGGCCATCTTCTTTGGAATGGAGTCGATTGACTTGTTCTGACGAAGGTGACGACGAACAACATCCTGCATTGACGCAGAGACAAGGAAGTACTGCTGACGGAGGCGAAGGCTCTTGCCTTCTGGGTGGTTGTCAGCAGGGTAGAGGACCTTGCAGATAACCTCTGCCATGGCCTGCTGCTCAACAGCGCGAATGTAATCGCCCTGGTTGAAGAGGCTCATGTCAAAAGTTGGTGCGTCTGCTTTCCAAAGGCGAAGACGAGCAAAGCCCTTGCCGTCTTTGCCTGGGCAATACATGTCATAAGGTGTTGCTGTAACTGAGATGGCATTGTTTGTCTTTGTTACAAAATAGCCATCCATCCATGAACTTTCGAGGTCTCCACCGAACTCGACCGTTACTTTGAGGTCGTCCTTCGGTGTGAGCCAAACCTCTCCACCTGGGAGCCAGTAGTCCGGCAACTCTGTCTGCCAGCCGTCTATGAGCTTCTGCTTGAAGATACCGCATTCGTAAAGAATGCTGTATCCCATTGAAGCATACTCTCCGGTTGCAAGACCGTCGAGGTAGCAAGCGGCAAGACGGCCAAGACCACCGTTGCCGAGACCTGCGTCTGGCTCGCACTCGTAGAGTTTTTCTATGTCCACACCGAGCTCTTTCAGAGCGTCGGTTGCAACCTTTGTAAGACCTAAGTTGTAGAGGTTGTTTTTAAGAGAACGACCCATAAGGAATTCCATACACATGTAGTATACGGTCTTTGAGTTTGAGGTTGATTTTGTCTTATCAACAAATTCTTTTGTGCCCTCTGCAAGCTTCTCTCTTACAACTGTTGCTACAGCTTTGTAAATTTGCATCTCGTCGGCCGTCTCAGGAGTGAGGCCGTAGAGATGTGAGAGCTTTGAGAGAGTGGCATTTTTGAATTCTTTTTTTGTCATTGAATAGTCCATAGGTTCTTAATTCTTCCTTATACCTTTAAAAAATAAAATACTTTGTTATTATATAATAAAAGAGCCGTCGGTACAATACCAACGGCTCCAATAAATTCAAAAATTATTTAATTTGAATCTCTTCTTTTACGAATTTTGCGATCTGCTTTTCTGTGTAAATCTTCTTTACAGGATATGTAGGCATAACTTCGTCAAGGCAGTGCTCTGCGATCCAGTCGATATCCTCGTCCTTGATGCAATCGAAGCCTGTAGGAATTTCCATGCGGGCATTCATAGCTTCGATTTCAGCCATGAAGTTGTGAGCCTTTTCCTTGTCGTTTGCGCCCTTGATGCCTACTGCATCAGCGAGTTCTGCAAGCTTGTCCTCAACTTCTGGGCCGAGGAACTTGTCGGAGAATACATGTGGAAGAATTACTGACATTGCAAGGCCGTGAGGAACATGGTAGAGACCACCAAGTCTGTGACCGATGCCGTGAACATAGCCTACACCACCACGTGTGAAGCAAAGTCCTGCATAGTAAGAAGCGAGGAGCATCTGCTGACGAGCTTCAATGTCATTTCCGTCGTTGTAAGCTCTCTCAAGATACTTGAAGATGAGCTGAACAGCCTTAACACCGTAGTTGTTGAACTTCTTGTCGTTGTACCAGATGTTTGTGTAACCTTCAACAGCGTGTGTCAATGCGTCCATACCTGTTGTAGATGTGATCTTCTTTGGAAGACCTGTTGTGAGTTCTGGGTCAAGAATTGCATAGCGAGCACGGATGAATGGGTCCATGATAGGGAACTTGTCGTGGGACTCAACGTCAGTGATAACAGCAGCAATAGTTGTCTCTGAACCTGTACCAGCAGTTGTAGGTACTGCGTAAAGTGGAGGTGGAAGGAAACCGTTCATGCCCTTTGAAGGAAGAGCTACCATGAATGTACCTTTCATCTGCTTTACTGAGCGGTCAGGTCTTGCTACACGAGCAATGATACCCTTTGCGCAGTCCATTGGAGAACCGCCGCCAACAGCGATAACTGCCTGGCATTTGTTGTCGAGGTAGAGTTTAAGACCATCTTCTACGTTTTGTACGGATGGGTTTGGCTGAACCTCATCATAGAGTGTGTACTTAACGCCTGCTTCGTCGAGAGCCTTGAAGAGACCGTCGAGAAGATTGAGGCTCATAAGGCCCTTATCTGTTACTACGAGTACGCTCTTCTTGCCTTTTTTCTTAACGATTGCAGGAAGTTTTTTGATAGCGCCAGGGCCATCAACGATTGTTGGATCTGGGAAAAACCAACCCCAGAAGTACATAGCAATTGTGAAGATTACTTCAATTGCACGCCAACCGATTTTTTTAAGTGTCCAAATCATAATAATTGCCTCCCTTTAAAAATGGTTAGTTATAGTATAAGTTATTTTTGACTATTTTTCTATTGCT
>R04__coassemble_288_pt1 | contig 19105 bp, 16 predicted proteins | sample R04__metabat2_low_PE_025 | metagenome-assembled genome bin R04
GGATGCAGAGCAACTCAAAACTATGCTCGAAGAAAAATTCAAGGATGTTGACTTATCAATCATTTAGGCCCGACAGACAGTTTATCATTTCATTATGTCTAAAGAATAATAGAGGGCGATTTATGTTCTTGGACACACAAATAAAATTTTTAAAAGGCGTTGGCGACAAACGCGCTGAGCAGTTCTCAAAGCTCGGCGTGACAACGATTGGCGCGCTTCTCCATTACTTTCCAAGAACGTATATCGATTGGTCCTCACCTGTACCTATTGCTGGTACGGAACTAAACCCTGAGAAGGTCTGTATTAGAGCGACAATCACAACTGCGATGAAGCGCTACAAGTCCAAATCAGGAAAGATAATTTACGAGACCGATGCCTGTGATGACACGGCGACTGTCCACATTGTTATTTTCAACAATAAGTATGCGGCTGAAAAGCTCGTCTACGGACAGGAAGTTTTGCTTCGAGGACCGGTAGAACTCAGCAATGGCAAGCGAGTAATGAAATCTCCAGACATTGCGGTTCCAACTTCGGATCTTAAAATACAGCCGGTTTATAAAACAACTGGCACTATGAGTTCAAATTACATCGCAACCTCTGTAAAGAATGCTCTGTCACAATTTGGAGCGGGACTGGAGGAGGCGCTGCCTGGGTCAGTTTTGGAGCAGTACGACCTTATGCCTTTGGAAAAGGCGATAAGGGAGATACATTTTCCGACTTCGATGGAAGCCATGTACAAGGCCCGCGACAGATTTATCTTAGAGGAGCTCTACGAACTCCAACTTGGAAATCTTACAAATAAGAAGAACAACAAGGCAGAGACCAGTGTCGTTATAAGAAATGACTTCACTGAAGAATTTGTCTCGACGCTTTCCTTTACGCCGACTGGCGCTCAAAGGAAGTGTATCGACTCCGCGATGAATGACATGAAGAGCGGCTTCCTTATGAACCGACTCCTTCAAGGAGACGTCGGTTCAGGTAAGACGATGGTGGCTGCCGCACTCATGTATAGTTGCGCGAAGAACGGGTATCAAAGTGCTATGATGGCGCCAACTGAAATCTTGGCGCGCCAGCACCTTGAGACACTGAAAAAGTTCTTCGCAGGAACAGACATTGTTGTTGAGGCCTTGACAGGCAGCAACACAGCAAAGGAAAAGCAGGGAATCTATGAGCGCCTTAAAAATGGCGATATCGATGTTATCGTCGGAACGCATGCGATAATCTCAACTGGCGTTGAGTTTTCAAAGCTCGGTCTTGTTATCACAGACGAGCAGCACCGTTTCGGTGTTAGACAGAGAGGCAAGCTCCAAGAAAAGGGAAATGGTGCCCATGTCCTCATCATGTCGGCGACACCTATTCCAAGAACGCTTGCGCTTTCCCTTTACGGTGACCTCGATGTCTCAGTAATCGATGAGCTTCCAAAGGGACGCATCCCTATTGAGACCTATAAAATCACAAGTGATATAAGGCAGAGAGCCTTTGGTTACATAAAAAAATTCCTCGACGAAGGAAGACAAGGCTACATCGTCTGTCCTTTAGTTGAGGAGGGAGACCTCGATGATTTGATTTCTGCGACGGAGTACTTTGAACGTATTTCAAAAAATGAATTTAAAGATTATCGCGTCGGTCTTCTTCATGGACAGATGAAAACTGCTGAGAAAAACGAAGTTATGGAAAAATTCGTCAGTGGCGAGATTCAACTTCTTGTCTCAACAGTAGTAATAGAAGTTGGAGTTGACGTACCAAACGCTGTTATTATGCTCATTGAAAATGCAGAGCGTTTCGGTCTCTCTCAGCTTCACCAGCTTCGTGGTCGTGTCGGTCGTGGCAAGTACCAGTCGACCTGCATTTTGCTCTCGGACAACGGTTCCGAGCAGACGCAGGAGCGACTCAAAGTTATGACCTCCACGAACGACGGCTTTGAAATCGCACAGTGCGACCTCGACCTTCGAGGTCCAGGCGATTTCTTCGGCTCGCGTCAGCACGGCTTACCACCGCTTTACATCGCCACCATGCTCTCAAACATGGCGACGCTGAACAAAGCGGAGGAGGCAGCTCGTGAGACGCTCCGCCTCGACCCGACGCTCGAGCGTCATCCACTTCTCTTACGCGAAGTGGACGCCCTTTTCTCTCGCATCGAGACAGCAAGTTAAAAAATTTGGAGGAAGAGTTTTTTGGATAACGAATACGATGCAAACAAAACGTTTGCAGACCTTATGAAAACTCTTAATATGGAAGAAAACAGCGCTTCTCCAGTAGTGGAGGAAGCGCCAAAACCTATTGAAAACAATGCATCTGATATTGACGCCAAAGTTCAAGCAATTTTTGATAGAGTTCTTGCAGAAAAGCCGGCAGAGCAACAGGTTGAGCAAATTGTGGAACAACCAAAAGTAGAGACTCCTACAATTCAAGTTGTAACTATTCCAGTTCCAGAAGGCGTAACTATAGAAGAGCCGAAAGAGGAACCTGTAGAAGAAATAGTAGAGGAGACTTCAAGTGAAGCGCCAGAAAAGGTCGACGTTGAAGCTATCTTTGAAAAGGTGGAAAAGGAACAGCAAAAGCAGAGAATAATAAGAGATCAAACTTTGCAAAAAGAGGAGAGACCTGCTCCAGTCTTTGAAGAGGTAGAAGAGCAAGTCGAAGAGACTGAAGACGAACCTGTAGTTTATGAGCCTTTTGACATCAAAGCGATGCCTGAAGTTGTGGGCTCTATGTTCGGCGGCTTCTTTATAAAACTTTGGCTTTTTATTTCGACAATCATAATCGATGCTTATAATCTCATAAAAACTTTCATTTTATTCCTTTGGAATAAATTCAACCAAAATGTCATTTTGGCCGTGAAAGATTTTAGGGACGAATGGAAGACTTACAAAAGGGAACAGGATGCGACAAACTCTCAAATAAAGAGTGACATCAAGAGGTCTCCAAGAAAATTCTTTAAGATCCTTAGATATTATGTAAAGGCATTTTACGGCAGACATCCACAGATGTTCTCAAATTTCGTAAATACTGTACTTCCAATAGGCGGATTTATAATTCTTGTGGCGACGATAGTAGGTATTAAATCTTCAACCTACGCGCTTGAAGTTACGTCAAACGGCGTTGGACTTGGCTACGTTGAAAATGAGTCTATTTATCTCGAGGCACAAAATCTAGTAAATGACCGCTTTAGTGTCGGCGATACGACTTCAAATGTTGCCGATGTCGGCGCGACTTACAAAATCGTTACTGTAAAAGCTAACGATTTGCTCGACGCCGAGACAGTCAGCGACAACATAGTTGAGAGCGCCGGCACAAGTGTAACTTATGCCTGTGGTATTTACATCGACAATGAATTCATTTGTGCACTCAGCAGTGAGACCGATGCCATGCAGGTCTTCAACAACATACTCGATGCCTATCCAACAGAGGACGAGAGTGATGTTGTTGGTTTCGTTGAAGATGTTCAATATGTCCAAGGTCTTTACACCGATGATGACGAGACTATCTGGTCAGCTGACAAACTTGCAGCAACACTCGGGGAGAAGAAGACGGACTCAAAATATTACACAGTACAGTCTGGCGACACGCTCTCACAGATTGCACACAGATATGGTATGACAGTAACACAACTTCGTGTTGCAAACCCTGATGTCGGAGATAGTATTTATGTCGGCCAGCAAATTTTAGTATCTGGTGAGACCAACTATCTCAATATCAAAGTTGTAAAGACTGTTGTACAAAAAGAAACGGTTGCCTTTAAGACAATCAAGACAAACAATTCAAAACTTTACAAAGGCACAACAAAGGTTAAGCAGAAGGGTGTCAATGGTATTGACTCCGTAACTTATCTTGTAACTTACGTAAACGGCGTAAAGGTAAGTTCAGAAGAGGTAAACCGCGTAACAATCAAAGCACCTGTTGACCAGAAGGTTGATGTCGGCACAAAGGTAGCAAGCGGTTATACTGCAAGTACTTACAAGAAGGGCAGTGGCAGTCTTGTATGGCCAGCAGTTGGCGTCTATAAAGTTTCATCACCATATGGCTACAGAACACTCGGTGGTAGAACAAGATTCCACTCTGGTATCGACCTTGCGAATGGACATTCCGCAGGTCATACAGTTGTAGCTGCGGCAGCAGGTACAGTAACGACGGCTAAATATTCATCGGGTTACGGTTACTACGTTGTTATAAATCATGGCGGTGGAATGAGTACACTTTATGCCCACATGCAAAAGGGCTCTATTTGCGTAAAGGTCGGTCAATATGTAAATGCCGGCACCGCAATAGGTAAGATAGGCTCAACCGGTAACTCGACCGGTAACCACTTGCATTTCGAAGTTAGAATCAATGGTAAGTGCGTAAACCCTGCGCCTTACATTGGTGCATAAATTAAGGAGGCTACACGATGCGTGCAGTTATTACAGTAATAGGTAAAGACCAGGTTGGTATTTGCGCCAGAGTTTCAGTCTTTTGCGCAAAGCACAATGTAAATATCAATTCTGTTTCACAGAATATTTTTGAGGATTTGTTCTGTATGGTAATGCTTGTTGAGACCGACGCTCTTGACATTCCTTTTGGCGATTTTGCAGATGCAATTCGCGAAGAGGGCAAGGAAAACGGCCTTGAGATTCATGCTATGCACGAAGATATCTTTAATTCAATGCATCGCATTTAAGGAGAGTTATAAATGCTTGAGATAAATGACGTTTTTGAAACGGTCAACATGATCGCGAATGAAAATCTCGATATACGTACAATCACGATGGGCATCTCTCTTCTTGATTGCTGCGATTCTGACATAAATCGGGCCTGCGACAAGGTCTACGATAAAATCGTCAGAAAAGCCGAGAATCTGGTTAAAACCGGTGAGGACATCGAGCGCGAGTATGGTATCCCTATCATAAACAAGCGCGTCTCTGTCACACCGATTTCAATGATTCTCGCCGCAAGCGGCGGAGACCCGCTCCTCTACGCAAAGACCTTAGAACGTGCAGTAAACACCATAGGAGTAAACTTCCTCGGTGGTTACTCTGCACTGGTTCAAAAAGGCTTTGCTGCGGGCGACGAAGCGCTCATCCGCAGTATTCCTGAGGCGCTTGACATCACTGACCACATTTGCTCCAGCGTCAATATCGGTTCTACCAAAACCGGTATTAACATGGACGCTGTAGCACTCATGGGTGAGATTGTAAAGCAGGCCGCAGAGAAGACTGCTTACAAAGATTGTATTGGACCTGCAAAGCTTGTAGTATTTTGCAACGCTCCAGAGGACAACCCGTTTATGGCGGGCGCCTTCCACGGTGCAGGCGAGCCTGACTGTGTTATCAATGTAGGCGTCTCCGGTCCAGGTGTTGTTCGCTCAGCACTTTCAAAGATTCCAGACGCAAGTGTCACAGAAGTCGCAGAGATGGTAAAGCGCACAGCGTTTAAAATTACAAGAGTCGGTCAGCTTGTTGCAAATGAGGCTTCAAAGAGACTGGATGTACCTTTCGGTATTGTTGACCTCTCACTTGCACCAACACCTGCTGTCGGCGACTCGGTTGCGCACATCCTCGAAGAGATGGGCCTGTCACAGTGCGGAGCCGCAGGCACAACAGCATGCCTTGCACTTCTCAATGATGCTGTCAAAAAGGGCGGCGTCATGGCTTCAAGCTCTGTCGGTGGACTCTCAGGCGCATTCATCCCAGTATCGGAGGATGCTGGTATGATAGATGCTGCCCGCTCAGGTTGTCTTAAAATTGAAAAGCTTGAAGCGATGACAGCAGTTTGCTCAGTAGGTCTTGATATGATAGTAATTCCAGGAGACACCACTCCTGCTGTCATCTCGGCGATTATCGCCGATGAGGCCGCCATCGGTATGGTAAACTCAAAAACCACTGCGGTTCGTGTAATTCCAGCTATCGGAAAGAATATCGGTGATGAACTTGAATTTGGTGGACTTCTTGGCTCTGGCCCTGTAATGCCAGTCAACACAGCTGACCCATCGAAATTCATCTCACGTGGCGGTAAAATTCCAGCACCACTACAAAGTCTTAAAAATTAAAAAGTTAAATAAAGGAGTAAAGTTATGGCTATTACAAAAGATATGCTTATCGGTGACATTCTTGATGCACATCAGGAGGTAGCACCTTGTCTTCTCGAAATGGGTATGCACTGCCTTGGCTGCCCATCAGCAAGAGGTGAATCACTTGAACAGGCTTGCATGGTTCACGGCGTTTCAGTTGATGAGATTCTTGAGAAGATGAATGCCCTCATAGGCTAAACTTAGAAAAAGGCGAAGGGGACACCTTCGCTTTTTTAATAAAGGAAAATTATGAAGCTCGACAAAAGGCTCTTTATGGTGGCGTCCATGGTCTTGCCATGTGATGTTTTGGCTGACATCGGAACTGACCACGCATACGTGCCTGTATACTTAATTGAAAATAACATTGTGAAGAAGGCCTATGCGGGAGATGTGCGCGTAGGTCCTCTAAACAATGCGAAAAAGACTGTGGAGCGGGAAGGACTTTCTGAGAAAATCATTCCTATTCTCTCTGATGGTCTAAAAGAGATACCGCACGACGCAAAGAACTTTGTCATAGCTGGCATGGGCGGAGAACTCATAGCAAAAATTCTCGCCGATTCCCCTTGGGTAGAAGAGGTGGGCAACCATTTCGTCTTGCAGCCGCAGACTCATCCCGAAGACCTTCGGGAGTATCTCTTCCAAAATGGCTATGAGATAATAAGGGAGGATGTCGTACGCGACGGCAGGCACCTGTACATAGCTCTTGAGGTTGTTTTCACAGGGGAGCTGAATAATTTTGTAAAGATTGATTGCTATCTCTGAGAACTTTTATATTCGAAGAGCTATTATAATCTTGAATATTTAGAGCACGTCATAACAGGACTCGAAAAGCACAGAGAAAAAGATGAGGAACTTTTAGAAAAATTTAAGGAGGCAATAGTATGATTACAGTAGGTGATATCTATAACTTCATAGACCAGGTTGCGCCGTTTGAGACTCAGGTCGAGTGGGACAATTCTGGACTTCTTGTTGGAGACAAAAATCGTGAAGTTGAAAAGATTGCTTTTTGCCTCGATGTTACAAGAGCAAATTTGGAGCGTGCCATAAAAGAAAATGTGGACCTTATCATAAGCCACCATCCTGTCATTTGGGATCCTATGAAATTTGTTCCAACTGACAGCGTTGTCTCGATGGCTATACGCTATAAAATAAATATCATCTCTGCTCATACGAATTGGGATGCAGCAGAAGGTGGTGTCTCAAATGTCCTTGCAAATTTGCTTGGACTTCAAAATGCAAAACCATTTTCAGACGGGGAACTCTCAATGGTTTACGTCGGTGAACTTCCAGTTTCTATGACTGCCCGCGACTTTTCAGAGATGGCAGCGGAAGCACTCGACACAGTCGTGTCGGTTGCAAACGCTGACAAGGAGATAAAGACTGTTGCAGTCTGTGGTGGCGCCGGCTCATCCTTTTTGCACGACCTCTCTGGTGTTGACGCCTTCCTTACAGGAGAGGCTCACCACCACGATTTTATCGATGCAAAAGCACTCGGTATGAGCCTCATGGCTGCCGGCCACTATGAGACTGAAACAGTCTCAATGCCTGTGCTAAAGGCATTGGTTGCACAGGAATTTCCAACACTGACTCTCGAATACTACGAGGACCCACCAGTAGAATACATAGGTTAAGGTGAACTTTAATGCCATTTGATGGAATTTTCATGCACTGTGTAAAGTGCGAACTTGAAAATTTTATAATTGGTGCCAAGGTGGATAAAATCTTTGAACCTTCAAGGGAGGAGATAGTACTCTCTCTTCGTACAAGGAATGACGGCAACAAAAAACTCCTTTGCTGTGCAAGGGCCGACTCCGCTCGTGTTACACTGACAGAGGCGAGCTTCGAAAATCCACAGAGCCCACCTATGCTCTGTATGCTTCTTCGCAAGCGTCTCGGTGGTGCGACAATTACTGGAGTGCGGCAGCAGGACTGCGACCGCATTCTCTTTCTTGATTTTCTCGCGACAAACGAGATGGGCGACAAGGAGAAACTCACACTCGCAGTGGAGATAATGGCTCAGCGAAGCAATGTGATTTTGCTCTCGTACAAAATTGAAGACGGCAAAGAAGTGCCGATAATAATTGATGCCTTGAAACGAGTTGACTATACAAAATCAACCTATCGTTTAATTCTCCCAGGTGTGAAATATGAACTTCCACCACCGCAAAATAAAATAAATATTTTTGAAGAAAGCAAGGACTGCAAAGCAAGCCAAATAATGGGCGTGTCGCCACTTGTAAGCAGAGAACTTGAACTTCTTTCAGACTCCGTGGCTTTCCTCAAGGAATACAAAGATGGCAGTGATAAATATTATCTTTTGAAGGATGAGAACGAGAAGCCGTTCGAGTTCTCGTTCATGCCGATTACGCAGTACGGCAGTGCGGCGAGCGTGGAGGAATACGAGAGTGCGGCCGCACTTCTCGATGACTATTACTCACGCCGCGAGAGCCGACTGCGAATGACACAGCGCACAAGTGACCTTATGCGCGTGTTGCAAAATACAAAGACTCGTATTGCAAAGAAACTTGATATTCAAAAAATTGAACTTGAAAAATGCGCTGACCGAGAGACACTTCGAATCTCAGCTGAACTTATAAATGCAAATCTTTATAAGCTTCAAAAGGGCGCAGTTTTCTTTGACCTTGAGAATTACTACGACGACAACAAAATCATGAGAGTGAAGGTTGACCCAGCGCTCTCCCCAGCACAAAATTCTCAGAAGTATTTTAAAGAGTATAAAAAGACTTACACCGCCGAGAAGAAACTCAAAGAGCAAATAGAAATCGGCATCGCTGATCTTGAATATATCGAAACTGTAATCGATGCGCTCTCCCGAGTTGAAAACGAGAGAGACATAGCAGTGATAAGACTTGAACTTGTAGAGCAGGGGTACCTTAAAAATAAATATGAGAGCAAAGGCAAACTCTCAAAGGCAAATGTTAAAAGCCCTTCGAGTTTGCCACCGTTTGAATACGAGACATCGGACGGCTACAAAGTACTCGTTGGCAGAAATAATTTGCAAAACGAGAAGCTCTCACTGAAGCAGGCGTCAAAGCTTGATATGTGGCTTCACACAAAAGGCTTTCCTGGCTCCCATGTAATAATAGAAAACAAGGACGGCAAAATCTCCGACCAAGCCATAGAAGAGGCGGCAGTCATCGCGGCAAAGCACAGCACTGCCGGCGAGTCGGGCGCTAAAAAAATACCAGTGGATTACACACTGGTAAAGAATTTGAAAAAGCCAGCAGGCTCCCGTCCTGGAAAAGTCATTTTTCACGAAAATTGGACAATTTACGTAGATCTTACTTAGGAGGTAAATTATGGATTTCACTTATTTACTTGTAATACTTATGTTCTTCGCTGCTCTTATTGCACAGGCAAGAGTGAAGAGCACATATTCAAAATTTTCACAGGTTGCAAGTAGCAGAGGAATTACTGCTGAGCAGGCAGTAAGAATTGTGCTTGAGCAAAATGGTGTCTCTGGTGTTGAGATTAAACCTATTGCTGGTGACCTCACCGACAACTTCAATCCAAAGGACAATTCAATCAATCTCTCGGAGCCAGTTTATGGACATTCCTCAATCGCAGCGATCGGCGTTGCTTGCCACGAAGCAGGACATGCTGTTCAGTATGCAAAGAGCTATCTTCCTATAAAACTTCGCAACTCAATTGTTCCAATCTGCAACATAGGCTCACGCCTCGGTATTCCAATTGCCATCATAGGCGTTGTTCTTGCAAGCCTTGAGGCCTATGACATCGGCATGGCACTTATCTATTTCGGCATCGCCCTCTACGGCCTTGTTGCACTCTTCCAGTTTATTACACTTCCTGTTGAACTCGACGCAAGCCACCGCGCGCTTGCGGCTATTGAAGAGGCCGGCATCCTAACCGATGACGAGCGACAGGGAGCAAAGTCAGTGCTGACTGCTGCCGCTATGACATACGTCGTAGCGCTCGCAACAGCACTTGTAAACTTGCTCCGTATAATCGTCATCTTCACCGGAGGCCGCCGCCGCAACTAAAACAAAAACGAAAGCCCCAGCTCAGTATCAAACTGAGCTGGGGCACTAGGGCTTTTTTAGTGTCTACTTTTTTAATATGGAATTATGTGCTCGGAGCCCTCGCCCCAGAGCTTTTTTTCTTTACCGTCGACGAGGTTTTTAAGATTTCTTCTATGTCTATAAAATGACATCAGAGGGTAGACCGCAGCCGTCACAATAATCCAGAAGAAATTGTCATTTGTCATGTAAAGAAGGAAGAAACCTAAGAGTGTGTTGAATTCAAATACAAGACTTGCGATTGACATAATGCGAAAAGCAAAAAGTGAAATAAGCGCAAGAATTCCCGCGAAAAGGAAGACCTTGTAATCAACCACAAGAATGATGCCGAGTGATGCGGCAACGCCCTTTCCACCCTTGAAGCCCATGTAAAATGGAAAGTTATGACCGACAATACAGAAAATACCGGCAAGAAGTAAAAGAGCGGTGTCTGTACAGCCAAAACCATATTTTACAAGAACTATTGTGAGCGCTCCTTTTAGCGCATCAATGAGAAGCACAACCATACCAAATTTAAAGCCAAAAACTCGCATAGCATTGGTTGCGCCAGGATTTCCGCTTCCGTATTCTCTTATGTCCTTCTTCTTGATTGCCTTTCCAAAAATGTAAGAGGTCTGGAAAGAGCCAATAAGATAAGAGAGAGCAGCGGTAAGTAGTACCATGTACCAAACCATTTTAAATTATCTCCAAAATTTATTTATCAAATTCTATCATCTTGAGAATCTTCTTAAAGAAGAAGAATGACGTTACAATAAGTGACATGCACTCGGCAATTGGGAATGCCCACCAGACATTCGAGAGTTCGCCTGTGAGCGAGAGCAGAAAGGCTACTGGGAGTAAAACGACCAGTTGTCGCATGAGCGATACAACCATCGAGAATGTCGCTTTGCCGAGGGCCTGGAAGGTTGAACCTAGGACAATGCAGAAACCTGCGAGTAAGAAATGGATACCAATTGTGCGAAGTGCAGGTATACCAATTTCAAGGAGTGCAGCATTTTCGAGTGGGTCGTTTGATTTAAAGAGTCCGAGGAGAACCTGCGGAATAAGTTCAAACGAGGCAAAGCCTAAAATCATATAAGATACGGCAAAAATGAGTGCGAGCTTTACTGTCTTTGTAATACGCTCGCGGCACTTTGCGCCGTAGTTGTAAGCGATGATTGGAATGATACCATTGTTGAGTCCGAAGACTGGCATGAAGATGAAACTCTGGAGTTTGAAATAAGCACCAAAAACAGCGATAGCAGTCTTTGTAAAGCCGCTTATAATCTTGTTGAATCCGAAGGTCATAACCGAGCCGATTGAACCCATAACGATTGATGGTATGCCGACTTTATAAACTGTTCCTATAACTTCAAGGTCAGGCTTCATATATTTTGTGCTAAAGGTTACGTCCTTGTTGTACTTCAAGTTGAGAATTATACCGACTACACAGGCACAGCACTGGCCGATGCAGGTCGCGATAGCGGCTCCGCGTACGCCCATTGCAGGACAGCCGAGGTAGCCAAAAATCATGATAGGGTCAAGGATGATGTTTATAACCGCACCCGTCATCTGCACTGCCATTGAGAGTACTGTTCGGCCGGTTGATGTCAGAAGACGTTCGCAGAACATCTGACCAAAGAGGCCGAAGCAGCAGCAGGCGATGACGCTCATATACTCGACGCCGTATGAGATTATAGCGGCGTCAGTTGTCTGAATTTTAAAATAAGTTTCTGTGAGAGTCAGTCCTATTGTCAGAAAAATCACATAGGAGATTGCCCAGAAATAAATCGCATGGTTTGCAACCTTGTTTGCAGACTCGAAGTTTTTCTCACCGAGGCTCTTTGAGAGATAGGCATTAATACCGACACCAGTACCAGCGCCGATCGCTATCATGAAGTTCTGAAGCGAGAAAGCGAGCGATACTGCGGAGAGCGCGTCCTGCGAGATGCGGGCTACAAAGATACTGTCGACGATGTTGTACAGTGCCTGTACAAGCATGGACAGTATCATAGGCACCGCCATCGTAACGAGGAGTTTGCCGACAGGCATAACTCCCATTTTATTTTCTTTGATGACTGTTTCTTCCATAAAATCTCCTAACGTTTTGCAGTCTTGTGGACAAAGACTGAGCGATATTTAGAATAAACTATAAGTTGGCTCTTATAAATACCGAAGTATCCGGAGAGCATATAAGAGAGCGCGATAGCGAGACAGAAGAACCAAAGTCCCTCTCCGCCGAAGAGCTCAATTGCAATCAAAATTGAAGAGATTGGACTGTTTGTAACACCACAGAAAACTGCGACCATGCCGAGAGCCGCGCAGAAAGGCGCAGGCATTGATAGGAGCGGTGCGATAGCGCAGCCGAAGGTTGCGCCCATAAAGAGTACAGGCACAATCTCGCCACCCTTGTAACCGCCTGCAAGCGATACTGCGGTAAGGAAGAGCTTTAAGAGGAATGCATACCAAACCACTTGTCCTGACATGGCACCGATTATGACAGAGGTGCCAAGTCCGTTGTAGTCCTGATTTCCGATAATGAATGTAAAGATAAGAATTGTTGCAGCTGACATAAGCACGCGGACATAAGGATTCTTAAAACCTTTTTGGAAGCCCCGCTCCGAGAGTGCAAAGATTACACAAATAAGAATTGAGAGCATCGCAAAGAGAAGTCCCATAACCGCAGTCATTGAAACTGTGAACGGTGTAAATTCTGGAATGTCGCCCAGTGAGTAAGAGACATAACTCACACCTAAATATTTTGCAAGATTGTAAGCCGTGAGCGCCGAGACAAGACAAGGCACAAGTGCCGCATAATACATAACACCGACAGAGATTACTTCCATCGCAAAAATTGCGGCAGCAAGTGGAGTGCCAAAAAGCGCCGAGAAAGCGGCAGCCATGCCAGTCATAATAAGAATTTTCTTGTCGTTTTCGTTGAGCTTTAAAAGCTTTGCAAGCGTGTTGCCCATCGAGGCGCCCATTTGAAGCGCTGCGCCCTCACGGCCGACAGAGGCGCCCGCCGCATGAGAGAGAATTGATGTCACAAAGATGAGAGGTGTCATAGCAAAATGAACCTTGTCATCGGAGTTTATGCAGGCGATAACAGAGTTTGTACCCCTTGAGACCTCGGTGCCGAATTTCTCATAAAGAAAGACAACTATGAGACCGAGTACTGGAAGTGTCCAAAGAACCCAACCGTGTGAGAGTCTATACTCTGTTGCAAAATTTAGGCCATAGGCAAAAGCCGTTGAAATGAGGCCCAAAATTACACCTGTAAAAAGAGAGAGTGCTATCCACTTAAGACAAATCAAGATATGTTCAAAGAACTTTTTGCTCTCATATTTTATTGTGTCTTTGTACTTCTCATAAAGCTTCATAGCTGCCCCTCCTTTTTATAAAAATACAACTTTAAAATAATAACAAAAAAGATGACTGCTTTCAATATTTGTGATAAAATATCTTTTTAAGGGGGGAGAATTTTATGGTTGTTCGTGCCTATGCAAAGCTCAATTTGATGCTCGACATCTTGGGTCGCACAGACGACGGCTATCACACTGTCTTTATGATAATGCAATCAGTCGGCCTCTTTGACGACGTGACCGTAGAACTCACTGGACGCCACAACTGTGTAAAGCTCACCTGCTCCTCTGAAAATCTCCCTTGTGACAAAACCAACATCGCACACAAAGCAGCAAAAGCTTTTTTCAAAGCTATGCAATTTGAAGATGGTCATCCTGGTGTAACTATCCACATCGAGAAAAACATCCCGATGGCAGCGGGCCTTGCTGGCGGCAGTGCGGATGCAGCCGCTGTCCTCGTTGCCCTAAATCATCTCTTTGATCATCCTTTTAAAAGAGAGGAACTCTGCGCCATAGGAAAAACATTTGGCGCTGACGTGCCTTTCTGCCTCAAAGGCGGCACTATGGCAGCTTTTGACATAGGTCAAATACTCGCTCCGCTGCCACCTATCAAGGACAAATACATTGTCCTTGTAAAGCCGGAGCAGGATGTCAGCACAAAGGCTGCGTATGACGCCTTTGACTCAGCCGAATTTATTCGCCACTGCGACCGCGACGGTTCTCTCCACGCCCTCGCAAATGGCGACATCGAAAGTTTCTATCCTAAAATGCGCAATGTCTTTGAACAATTTGTTGAAGTTCCAGACCGTGTAACTATCAAAGCTACAATGCGTGACCACGGCGCCCTCGCCACACTTATGAGTGGCTCTGGCCCATCCGTCTTCGGTATCTTCGAAAATGAGATCAGAGCTCGCGCTTGCGCCTCTGCTCTCTCCCAGTCCTTCAAAGACACCTTCGTCATAACCCCAAAACCAACTTCAATTGAAATCCTAAAATAAATGAAATTAAAGGAGAAACAAATATGAAAAGAATTTTATCCCTCACTTTAGCATTGCTTTTACTATTCTCACTTTGCTCATGTAAAAAGACCGACGTATCTACATCGGATGAGCCAGCATCTTCAATCAACAATTCACCATACGACGAAGGTGAGACTTTAACACCTGATTTCAGTGAATTGCTTGGCAGTGAAAACGGCATCGAAATCTATGGCAAAAACAATCTATCTTTAGACGCTCCTGCCGATGGAATGATGGAAGTTGTTGCACTGATAAAAAACACCAATGATTTTGATGTTGAGATAGTACACGGCTCGGACACCGACATAAATTCCGATAATTTCTCCGGTTCTATCACAAATTATTGCAATGACTTTACTGCGATTGTTCATCCAAATGGCAGCGACTTCGTAATAGAAGCCAACAGCGAAATGACTTTCATCGTTGATATTTCACTTCCTACCTTTAACAATCAAGATGAATCACTTGAGTGCGATATGTGCTTTACCTATGATTTTGAATTTGAGAACTATGAAAGTGGCGACGATGTCGCAAATATTACACTCAACATAAATTCTGACATTAAATATTGGGGTAAAGAGGAAAGATCAAACAGCGAAAATCAAAATGCTACCATAAAAGGCGTTATAGTTGACTCAAATAACAACCCGATTAGTAATGTTGAAATTGAGTATTTCAATGCAATAGATGAAAATCACGAAACAGTCATATCAGACAATAATGGCGTTTTTGAATTTAAAGTTATGGCTCATAAGTCAAACGTGAGCAAAATGTGGCACGAATGTATTGTCACATTCAAGCATCCAAGCTATGCAGAAACGTCAGTGTGTGCTTATCCTAAATCAAACCAGACAACTGAGCTTACCATCGTACTCGATAGTCCTAGCGCAACACTTAACTATACTGAGGTTTCAACTATTGACTTAGGAATTCAGGCATATAGTTATGGTACCGATTCAAACAATAGTGTAATTGCTTTCACTCCATTCCACAGTGGTTTGCATTACGATAACATTAAAAATAAAGTAAATTTGAATTTTACTGATTATGACGGCAACTTATTATTTAAATATTCATTAAACGCTGAGACACCTTGGGTCTGTGTCTCCGATGATGGTAAATATGTTGTCACCGAACAAGCTATAAGCGCAGGAAATGAAAAATCAACTTATATAATTGTTCTTGATGAAAATGGTAAAGAAGTCTATAAGAAATCTTTAACTATAAAAGTTAATACTCCACAAGGAGTCAAAGAAGATGTAATCCACTCAAGATGCGCGCAATTGTCCCATGACAACAAATATTTAATCGTTGGCACTGATGATGGTGATGTATATGTTCTTGATTGGAAAAACGATACAATTTTGTGGACATACAAGACTCATGGCCAAATAAGAAACATCGCTTTCACAGAAGATAATTCCACAATTTTAGTTTCAAGTGGCGACAATTACATCTATAGTTTCAACATAGACGGAAGTTTAAACTTTAAGACTTTTGTAGGCGCTTGGGCTACCGATATGGAACTTGCCGGCGACAAACTTGTCTACACTTTAAAGACTAGTTGGAATGCATTGGGCGCAATTGATATTACTTCTGGTGAAATAATTTGGACATATCAAACTCTTGCCAGAGGTTCAGGTCTTGCAGTTTCAAAAGATAATAAATATGTATGGTGGGGCAACGATGTGAGTTCAGCATACAGCTGCATAAACAATGCTGTCTTTAATATTGAAACTGGTGAAGTTGCTTATGTTTTAAATCATGATGCCGGCCAGGAAGCAATGTATAGTGGAGACGGCAAATACCTAGTTGTAAAAACTGCTACTAAACTCGAAGTCTTTGAGACCACCAATTATAGTTGTGTATTCCAAAAAGATATTGTTGATCCAAATGGTGAAAATGCGGTTTCTATAAATCAAACTGTTGCTGTAAATTATGATGCAAGTAAAATAGTAGCTTGTTTCAACAACGACCCAAGTTGTAGATTTTATGGTCAAGCTTATTATTTCACTTTAGAAAACAGTTAATTTCAGTTGCGACCTCGCAAGCCACCTATTAAAAAAGCCATAGTGCCCCAGTTCGGTTTGATACTGAGCTGGGGCTTTAACTTTTTTTGTTAACAATTTGGTAACTTATTTCAGTTCGCAATAAGTTGAAATTAAGAGAGTAGGTGTTAGTCGGCTAGGTTCAACTCTGGAGCACAAAAAAGATGAAAGTGGACACTTTTATGTGTCTACTTTCATCTTACATCTTCACAGTCTTGTGAAGGCTTTGATTTTATTGATGATAAAGGGCGTCAGTTTGATATTCCGGTTCGCAGGTGAGGTTTATGCCGAGTTTCTTGTAGACGTTCATGTCAACCGAACCTACGATAACGGTCGTGTGAGCTTCGCAGTCGCGAAGGTCTGAAAGATGCGACATAGCTTTGGCAGCTTTCTCGTCTGTCGCCGCAGCTATCGAGAGCGCTATCAGCGTCTCGTCGCTGTGAAGACGAGGGTTCTTGCTGCCGAGGTTCGCAGTCTTTAGAGCCTGGATAGGCTCAAAAACATTTGGAGGAATGAGGTGATACTCATCCTCGATGCCTGCGAGTTCTTTGAGCGCATTAAGAAGCGCTGAAGAACAGGAACCGAGAAGTTCAGTGGTTTTACCAGCTACAATGTGTCCTGACGGAAGTTCGATAGCGGTTGCAGGTTCTCCACCTGTGTCGCGCGACTTTGCAAGCGAGACCGCAATAACTTCGCGGTCGTCTGCGGAGAGTTCGGCCTGGCTCATGAGAACCTCAAGCTTTGTGACAAGGTCGTTGTCTACGACACCCTTTTTCTTGTCACAGAGAGCTTTGTAATATCTGCGGATAATCTCCTGGTTTGAAGCATAAACGCAGGCGTCGTTGTCGGTAATACAATGGCCCACCATGTTCACACCCATATCGGTAGGTGACTTGTATGGTGACTCACCGTAGATCTCTTTGAAGATTGCGTTGAGAACTGGGAAAACTTCAACATCTCTGTTGTAGTTTACGGTCTTCTCACCATAGGCTTCAAGGTGATAAGGGTCGAGCATGTTGACATCGTCAAGGTCAGCGGTTGCTGCCTCGTATGCCAAGTTTACAGGATGTTTAAGAGGTAAATTCCAAACTGGGAATGTCTCAAACTTGGCATAACCCGATTTGATTCCTCGCTTGTTGTCGTGATACAGCTGAGAGAGGCAGGTGGCCATCTTGCCACTGCCTGGACCTGGCGCTGTAATTACAACAAGCTCGCGAGTTGTGTGGATGTACTCATTCTTTCCAAACCCCTCATCGGATACGATGAGAGGGATGTTTGAAGGATAACCTTCAATAGGGTAGTGGCGATATACGTCGATACCTATGCTTGAAAGACGCTTGCGAAAAGCGTGGGCTGCCGGCTGGCTTTGGTACTGTGTCAGTACCACGGAGCCGACGTAGAGGCCTATCGCTTTGAACGCGTCGATAAGTCTTAAAATCTCAAGGTCATAGGTGATACCGATATCGCCACGGACCTTGTTTTTTTCTATGTCACCGGCGTTGATAGCTATTACTATTTCAGCCTTATCCTTAAGCTGGAGGAGCATTTGAAGTTTTGAATCTGGCTTGAAACCAGGGAGAACTCGAGACGCATGATAGTCGTCGAAGAGCTTGCCGCCAAACTCCAAGTAGAGTTTGCCGCCGAACTCGTCGATTCTCTTTGCAATGTGCTCCGATTGGAGCTGCAAATATTTGTTGTTGTCAAAACCTATTTTGCCCATAACTATTCCTCTTTGTAAATTGTCTCAATGTGCATAGCTGTGACTATAAATCTGCCCTCGTCGGTTGTGCTTGTGCAGGTGGAAAGAGTAATATACGCGTCGATGCCAGTGAAATCTCTGATGTTTGTCTCAGGCTGAGAATCTACCGCAAGTCGTTTTGCCCATTTTGTTTTGGCATCGGAGTCGCCTATGTCGATTTGATAGACATAACTTCCGACCTTTGTGTAAGTAGCTGAGAAAATCTCATACTTTGCGCAATACTCTTCTGTGATAATGTAGATGTATGGGTGCTCGTTTAAATAGTCGAGGTCACCATACTTCTTAAGGTCACCGAACATGCTCTTGTTTTTCATGTTGTGGCCGTGAATGATAGTGTTGTCACTTGTGAAGTCTGAATTACACCTTGCGTCGAGGAAGATTGCACCACATTTTAATGCCTTTTTCTCGTAGGTGTGTTCGGTGTAATACTGGTTGTCCTCATGCCAGACGAGCGGGTAATTTATTACGGTGTCTGGGATGTAAATCCAACCGACTACCTCGCTGTTCTTTTCAAGGAGTGGTTCGAAATCGATGTCGAAGTCGATACCGATGTCCTCATAGATTTCTGAATCTGTTTTTACAAAGGTCTCCTGGGTCTCCTTGTAGACGTCGTTACCTGCCTTATAGGTGAGCCCTATTTGAATAAGCTGTACGAGGGAGAAGAAGAAGAGTGCGATAAGTGCGGTTTCAAGTATTGCAATTAGTCGTTCTTTCATTTTGTCCCTCCTTAAAAAATTACTTAAAAAATTTTAGCACAAACGCTTGCTTTATGCCACAATAAAATACACTTTATTTTTTAAAGATATAATATTATAATTATGTTACCTATGTATT
>R04__coassemble_358_pt1 | contig 16923 bp, 16 predicted proteins | sample R04__metabat2_low_PE_025 | metagenome-assembled genome bin R04
TGCCTATTTTACTATTGCTATTTTGCAAAATATTATCTTGCAATTTTTAACAAATCGGATATCATTGACAAGCCTTTAACAAGTGAAAACGTCAAAAATTTGCAAGTTTTGAAATTTTTTCTTGCAAAAATATTGACTATTATATTATATAGGAGTATATTTTTAACATATTTTTGCAAGAGGAGATGCAAAATCTATGAATGAATACATCGAAAGCGTAATCGCACGAGTAAAGGAGAGAGACGGAGACAAGCCTGAATTTATCCAGACTGTAGAAGAAGTTTTCTCATCCCTTGAAAAAGTTATCGACCAGCGTCCTGACTATGTTAAAGCTGACATCCTCGGCCGTATGGCAGAGCCAGAGCGTTTTATAAGCTTCAGAGTTGCTTGGGTTGACGATGCGGGCAACGTACAGGTAAACAGAGGTTACCGTGTACAGTTCAACTCCGCTATCGGTCCTTATAAGGGCGGCCTTCGCTTCCACCCAACAGTAAACCCTTCAATCATCTGGTTCCTCGGCTTTGAGCAGACCTTTAAAAACTCTTTGACATCCCTTCCTATGGGCGGTGGTAAAGGCGGTTCCGACTTCGACCCACGCGGAAAGTCCGATGCTGAAATCATGCGTTTCTGCCAGGCATTTATGACAGAACTCCAAAGACACATCGGCCCAAATGTCGACGTACCTGCAGGTGACATCGGCGTTGGCGGACGCGAGATTGGTTATCTCTTTGGACAGTTCAAGAGAATTAGAAATGCCTTTGATAACGGCGTTCTCACAGGTAAGGGCCAGACCTACGGTGGTTCCCTTATCCGTCCAGAAGCTACTGGCTTCGGCGCTATCTATTACACACAGGAAGTTCTCGCTCATGAGGGTGAGTCAATTGAAGGCAAGACCTTTGCAGTATCTGGTTTCGGTAATGTTGCATGGGGCGCTTGCAAGAAGATTGCAGAACTCGGCGGTAAGGCAGTTACAATCTCTGGCCCAGACGGTTACATTTACGATCCAGACGGAATTGTTACTGAAGAAAAGATAAACTACATGCTTGAGATGCGTGCATCTGGCCGTGATAAGGTTCAGGATTATGCAGACAAGTTCGGTGTACAGTTCTTCCCAGGTCAGAAGCCTTGGGGTCAAAAGGTTGACATCTGTCTTCCTTGTGCAACTCAAAATGAGATCACTCCTGCTGAGGCAGAGAAGATTGTTGCAAACGGTACAAAGTATTACATCGAAGTTGCAAACATGCCTACAACAGCAGAGGGCCTTGAGATCATCTTGAAGTCAGGCGCAATTGTAGCACCTTCAAAGGCAGTAAATGCTGGTGGTGTTGCAACATCTGGTCTTGAGATGAGCCAGAACTCCGAGCGTCTCGCTTGGACAGCCGAAGAGGTAGATGCAAAGCTTCATACAATCATGAAGAACATCTACAACTCATCAGTAGAAGCTGCAGAGAAGTACGGTCTCGGCTATGACCTTATAGCTGGCGCTAACATCGCAGGCTTCGAGAAGGTCGCAGAAGCAATGCTCGCACAGGGTATTATGTAAAATAAAAAGTTGAGCCTCGCCAAGGTTTTGGCGAGGCTTTTATTTTGCAATTTAGAAATTTCTCCAAGTATCTTTAATTGTTGCGATGTTAGCGCGGGACGGGTAGAGAACTGTTCCGTCATGGAGAAAAACAGAGGTTGCATTTATCTGGTCGATATAGGCGAGATTTACTGCTGTATTTTGCGCTATGGTCACAAAACTGTTTGTGGCTATAAGTGGCGCGATAGCATCCTTGAAAGATGTTCTAATAGTAGTGGAATAGGCGATTCTGCCATCGGAGATGTGATACCGAAGGGCACGATTTACGATTTCAACGTACATGATGTCAGAGGTCAGGATACGAACAAGACCATTTGAAGTTCTAATTTCAACAGTGGCACTCTCGTGTACTAAATCCTCAGTTGCATTGTCGAGTACCTTGTAGAGCTTGTCGACATCAATAGGCTTTACCATGTAATAAAATGCTTTGACGTCGTAGGACTCAATAGCATAGTCAAGACTTGAGGTGAGGAAGATGATTTTTCCGTTATCACCAAAGTCGCGGAGGGCTTTTGCAACTTCAATGCCGTTGATCTCTGGCATTAGAAGGTCGAGGATGTAAATGTCAAAAGGGCCCGATTTTTCAACTTCTTCCAAGAGCTTGGTGCCGAGCGGAAATGCTTTAATATCAAGCTTTTTTGGGTAAGATGAAACAATGTCAACTGCAAGGTCAAGCTGTATTTGGTTGTCGTCACAGATGGCAACTTTAATCATAATTTTTATCCCTTCAAAAAAGATGAAAATATTTTAGCATAAATGTTTGACAGTGACAAGAAAATGGAGTACAATATCCGTAAACAAACATTTGTTCTAAAGGAGGGATTTCATGGACAGACTTGTTGTAGCGGAGCGACTTCGTCGCGACGGCTATGTCGTTTACTCCTGGGAGCCATCACCTGGCACTGTTGAACCCGACATAGTAGCAAAAAAGGAGAGTGTACTTTACAACATCTACCTTAAAAAGGATGACGCAAAGTACGAAAAGCAGCAGGCCTATGCTAAGAAGCATGGCGCTGAAGTACTCTTCATCTTAAACTAAAAGACGCCCACAACCGTGGGCGTCTTTGCTTTTTTGGAATGTGATTTATTTAGTCAATTATGAGTGACTCGCCAGTCATCTCAGCAGGCTGCTCGATACCGAGCACCTTGAGAATTGTAGGTGAGAGGTCGCAAAGGCGTCCGCCTTCGCGAAGTTTTACGTCGCCACAACCGATTACAGCGAACGGTACGACATTCGTCGTGTGAGCTGTAAATGGTGAGCCGTCTGGCTCATACATTTTGTCGGCGTTTCCGTGGTCGGCTGTAAGAAGAATTGCGCCACCCATCTTTTCTACGGCGTCTCTTAGACGACCTACACAGGTGTCGACTGTCTCAACAGCTTTTACAGCCGCGTCGAAAACGCCTGTGTGACCTACCATGTCACAGTTTGCAAAGTTGATGATTATAACATCATACTTGTCTGAGAGTACTGCCTCTACAAGCTTGTCTGTTACAGGGTAAGCGCTCATCTCAGGCTGAAGGTCGTAAGTCGTAACCTTAGGACTTGGAACAAGGATTCTGTCCTCGCCCTCGTTTACGGCTTCAACACCGCCGTTGAAGAAGAATGTTACATGGGCATATTTCTCAGTCTCTGCTATACGAAGCTGCTTCATGCCAAGACTTGCTATGTACTCGCCGAGAGTATTTTTAAGTGACTGTGGCTTGAAAGCAACCTCAACATTTGGCATGGTTGCGTCATACTGAGTCATGCAGACGTAAGTCACAGGGAAATATTTGTGCTCAAAACCTTGAAGTTTTGGATCGACAAAAGTACGTGTAATCTCACGTGCACGGTCAGGGCGGAAGTTGAAGAAAATGATGCTGTCATTTTCGTGAATTCTGCCGTCGTCGCCCTTGTCACAGCAGTCGCACTTGCCGTCGCAAGTTGCCTCACAGTCGATGACTGTAGGGAGGACAAACTCGTCAGTCAAATGCTTGCCGTCGGCGTCGACTGTGTCGTAGGACATAGTGAGTGCCTTAACTGGGTCCGCCATGTGGACGCCTTCGCCTTTTACAAATGCGTTGTAGGCCTTGCCTACGCGCTCCCAGCGATTGTCGCGGTCCATGGCATAGAAACGGCCTGTGACAGTTGCTATTCTGCCGACACCGATTTTTGCCATGTAATCCTGGAGTTGCTTTACGTATTCAACTCCGGATGTCGGCGGTACGTCACGGCCGTCCATTATAGCATGGACGAAGACTTTAGTAAGGCCATTCTTTTTGGCGAGGTCTAAAAGACCGAAGAGGTGAGTGATGTGGCTATGCACACCACCGTCTGAAAGAAGGCCTATAAGGTGAAGGGCGGAATCATTCTTTTTGCAGTTTTCGATAGCTTTTAGGAAAGCTTCATTTTCAAAGAATGGGCCGTCTTCGATCTCTTTTGTAATTCTTGTGAGCTCCTGGTAAACAACTCGGCCAGCGCCTATGTTTGTGTGGCCAACCTCGGAGTTACCCATCTGGCCGTCTGGAAGACCTACGTCGAGGCCAGATGCGCCGATTGTTGTGTGAGGACACTCACTCATAATAGAGTCAAGATTTGGAGTATTTGCGGCAACGATTGCATTGCCGTAGGTCTCGTCTGGTACCCAGCCGAAACCATCCATTATACAAAGTACTACTGGTTTTTTCATGTTAACCCTCAGAAGCAGCTTTTACTATTGTTGCGAAGTCAGGAGCCTTGAGTGATGCGCCGCCGATAAGGCCGCCATCTACGTTGTATTTTGCAACAAGGCCCTCGGCGTTGCCAGCGTTCATAGAACCGCCGTACTGAACTGTTGTTGCCTCTGCAATGTCCTTGCCATACTTCTCTTCGATTGCTGAACGAACGAAGCCGTTACCCTCGTCAGCCTGGTCATCGGTTGCTGTAACACCTGTGCCGATAGCCCATACTGGCTCGTAAGCTATAATAACGTTCTTCATGTCTTCTGCAGAAACGTTTGTAAGTGCCATCTTAGTCTGGAACTTAAGGAGAGTCTCTGTGTAACCGAGCTCTCTCTGCTCAAGTGTCTCACCAACACAAACGATTGGCTTGAGACCTGCCTTGAGAGCTGCAAGTGTGCGAAGGTTTACTGTCTGGTCTGTCTCACCGAAGTATGTTCGTCTCTCAGAGTGACCGATTACAACATATTCAACACCTGCTTCAACGAGCATCTGTGCTGAAACTTCACCTGTGTATGCACCGCTCTCTTTGAAGTGAACGTTTTCTGCACCGATTTTGATGTTAGAACCCTTTGCTGCCTCAACTGCTGCAGCGATGTCTATAAATGGTACGCAGAGTACTACGTCACAGTTTGCATTTGCTACAAGTGGCTTCATCTCATTTATAAGAGCTGTTGTCTCACTTGGTGTCTTGTTCATTTTCCAGTTACCAGCGATAACTGCTTTTCTTGTTGCCTTATTCATAGTTCATTTCTCCTTATCTGTCATTCATAGCTGCGATACCTGGAAGTTCCTTGCCCTCAAGGAATTCAAGGGATGCGCCGCCACCTGTTGAAATGTGTGTCATCTTATCGCCAAGGCCGAGCTGGTTTACAGCTGCTGCAGAGTCGCCACCACCGATAACGGTGATTGCGTCAGACTCTGCCATAGCTGTTGCTACAGCGAGTGTGCCCTTGGCAAGAGTAGGATTCTCAAATACGCCCATAGGTCCATTCCAAACGACTGTCTTTGCATTTTTAACTTCGTTTGCAAAGAGCTCAGCAGTCTTAGGACCGATGTCTGCGCCCTCAACACCTGCTGGGATTGCGTCAGCATCAACTATTTCGATGTCGATTGGTGCGTCAATAGGGTCTGGGAATGATTTGATTATAGCTGTGTCGATAGGGAGGAGGAGCTTTACGCCCTTTGCCTCTGCCTTTTCCATCATCTCACGGCAGTAGTCAACCTTTGTCTCATCAAGGAGAGAGTTACCGATTTCATAGCCCTTTGCCTTGAGGAATGTGTAGGCCATGCCACCACCGATAATAAGTGTGTCTGCTTTATTTAGAAGATTTTCAATAACTGAGAGCTTGTCAGCAACTTTTGCGCCACCGAGGATACAAACGAAAGGACGCTTTGGATCCTCAACTGCGTTTCCGAGGTACTTAAGTTCCTTCTCGATGAGATAACCTGAAACTGCCTCATCAACGAAATCTACAACACCTACTGTTGAGCAGTGAGCTCTGTGTGCTGTGCCAAATGCATCGTTTACAAAGATGTCTGCAAGTGAACCGAGTTCCTTTGAGAAGTCCTCGATGTTCTTTGTCTCTTCAGCTCTGTAACGAGTATTCTGAAGAAGTACGATGTCGCCATCGTTCATAGCGGCAACAGCTGCCTTTGCATTCTCGCCAACAACAGTGTCGTCTGCAGCAAATTTGACTTCGCAGCCGAGGAGTTCGGAGAGGCGAACTGCAACTGGTGCTAATGAGAGTTCAGGCTTTGGTTCGCCCTTTGGCTTGCCGAGGTGTGAGCAAAGGATAATCTTGCCACCGTCAGCCTGGAGCTTCTTTATTGTAGGGAGAGCAGCAACGAGTCTGTTCTCATCGGTAATTTTGCCTTCCTTAAGAGGTACATTAAAATCGCAACGTACAAGTACGCGCTTACCTTTTACGTTGATGTCATCAACTGTCTTTTTGTTGAGAGTCATTGAAAATCAAACCTTTCTTTTATATTTACAAATTGTATTATAATACATATATATTGATTTGTCAAAAATTTAACAATATTATTTTCAAAAGATTTTTTCTTAAAATTCAAGTCACATTATTGGCGTCACTCCACTTGTAATTGTGGAGTTCACCTTTGCAGAGAAGTTCTGGAAAATCCCACTGGCGAAGAGTCTCATAAACTGCTATTGCAACTGAGTTCGAGAGATTGAGACTTCTGCATTCATCCATCATCGGGATGCGGACGCAGCGCTCAGGATTTTTGAGAAGCAGTTCCTCTGGCAAACCTTTTGTCTCCTTGCCGAAGAGGAGAAAGCTGTTGTCAGGATAGGTCGCATCACTGTACCTGTTCTGCGCTTTTGTCGTGAAATAGAAGAAATGCCCGTCGGCATTCTTCTCAAAAAATTCGGCAAGGTTCTCATAATAGGTTATGTCGAGGAAGTGCCAATAATCGAGACCTGAGCGCTTTAAAAGCTTGTCATCGGGAGTAAAACCCATAGGTTTTACTATGTGAAGTCTCGCACCCGTGCAAGCGCAAGTCCTTGCTATGTTTCCTGTGTTTTGTGGAATCTCCGGCTCCACAAGAACGATATTGAGTACAGCCATAAATAAACCTTTCAATAAAAAGCCCGCTCGAGAATTTTGAGCGGGCCTTGTTTTTTATTCTTCTATAACCTTAAGTTCTTCTTCAAGATTTTCTCGCTCTATTGCAATTGTTATCTGGGAGAGAAGTGCAGTTACGCATTCCTCGGCCTCCTCTGACAGCTCGTTTGTCGAACAATCAATGGCAACCGCTCCAACAGTCTTTTTGTTACTGCGAATAGGAAGATACTTGTAAGGTGACTCAGAAAATTCAACTTCACCGTGACCACATTTTGCTGAATTTTTTACACACCAAACTTTGGCTTTGTCTGAGTCGTGCTTGTCAACATCAAAGAAAAATCTTACGTCGCAACCTGTGAGCTCTGTGAGAACTCTGTCGGCATAAGCTATGACATGCTCCCTACCACTTATCGAGATAAGTCCCTCTGAAGCTTTGTAAAGCTTCTTGTGAAGGTTTGCGCTCTGCTTTGATGCTTTTACCTGTCTTTGGAGTCGCACAACGAGTAAGTTTACTATAAGTGCAACTATCAGGAAAAGCGCTGCAGAGAGCGCAAAACTTTGATTGGTCAAAGGATGCCAATCGTATTTCGGCTCAAGGAACATATAGTTGTGAGTCATGATGAAAAGGAGGGAAGAGAGGATAGTGATAACAAAACTCTTTGTCTCCATTACAATTATTATTGTTCCAAGTAAGTAGAGGGTGAGAAGATTTTCGGCATGGAAATTTTTTGTGTCGAGAACGAAGGCAAAGAGAGTCGTAAGAGCATAAACTGCAATTACGATACCGAGTTTCTTTGCAAGAGATTTAAAGTTTATTTTTTTCATCTTGCTTTTCTCCTTTGCTCACGTTTTTCAGAAAAGTCCATAAATATACGAAGTATGCCGAGTAAAATTGTATATGCCTCAAGACGTGCAAAGAGCATGCCCGCCATGAGTATCCACATCTCGGCGTTTGTCATAGTCTCGTCAACAACGCCGAGAGGAATTCCGACTGTTGCAAGTGTTGAGAAGAAAGTCACAAATGATTCCTCAAATGTGTTGCCACAGCACATGAGTGCAAATGTACCTGCAAGGCCGAAAATAATGTAGAGTAAAATGTAAGTTGAGTTCTGTGTCTGTTCCTGCGTTGTGAGCTTTTCGCTCTTTCCGAAGCGAAGGATCTCACGGGAACGGATAACTCTTTTTGAGTCGATTTTGTCTCGGCAGTCATAAAAGAGAGTTCTTATTGCAACATCGGCACGATAGGCCTTGATTCCACATGCTGTTGAACCGCTCTGTCCACCAACTATCATAAGGAGAATGATAGGGATGAGAGCAAAGGAACAACGAGGTAGGAAATTCGGAATTGTTGTAAAGCCCGTTGTCGTCATAATTGAGACAACCTGGAAAACTGCATTGTCTATAGCGCTCGGAATTGTCTGACAAATGCCCGTTGTGAGGAGCGCTGCAAAGACAATAGGAATTGTGAGTATCATAAGTCCAAATGTGACTCTGGTCTCGCCATGGTGAAGGAAGCCCTTAAGGTCACCTTTTATGATAAGAAGGCTCGACATGAAGTTTGTTGCGCCGAGGAGCATAAGAATAATTGTGATTATGTCAATCGCAACACTCTTTGTTGTCGTTGCGCTACACCAGTAGGCCATGCTGTCTGCGTGGGTGGAAAAACCACCAGATGAAACCGCAGCGATAGCGTGGTTTATAGCATCGAATGGCTCCATGTCAAAGGCTATGTAAAGTGCTGAGCCCAAGACAATGAATATGAAATAAATCCTAAGGATTATACTTGCGGATTTTCTAAGGCTTGGGGAGAGTTGATATGTGTGGCCCTCAGCACTGAAGAGCTGCATACCGTAAATACTTGAAAGGACGGAACTTAAAATAAGTACGAGTCCTACACCACCGAAGAGGTTGAGCGTGGAACGGTAGAGCAGAATCATGTGCGAGGCGTTCTCAACATCAGTTACTGTGAAGCTCGTTGTCGTGAATCCACTTGTGGATTCAAAGAGAGCTTCAAGGAAGGTGTAATCGCCAGTTAAATAAAATGGGAATGCACCTACAAATGACGATACTATCCAAATGAGCAGTACCATGAGTGCGCCACGATTACGCTTTAAGTTTGAAATAGAATTTCCAGATGTAAAAAGCTTTATAAGATAACCTACAAATATCGAGATTACTCCTGGGTAGATGAAACAGTGCATTTGCTCCTGCTCTTCTGGATAAAACGGAAGACAGAGGAGAGGGAGAAGCATTATAAGACCGAGGAGCATAATTACATATGCAAGTGAACTTAAAATAGCTTTATAATCGGAGGCTATTCCGAAATTTTCTTTCATATGCAACCTCAAACAGTTTTAGTTATCTCAGCTAAAACTTTCTTCTGATTTGCTGGTGATGAAATTACGAGTAATTTGTCGCCAGCTTTGATTTCGGTATTACCGTTTGGAACTATCATATCGGAGGATTTTCTGATGATGCATCCGATGATTGAGTTCTCAGGTAAGGTGATGTCCATAAGTTTCTTGTCAACAACCTTGTAATCTGGTTCGATTAGGACCTCGTTGAGCATAACCTTTTCGTCCTCAAGTGACATGGTCTTGATAAGATTTTCAAAGCTTGTTGCCTGAGTTATGTATTCCGCAACCATGTGGGTTGAAGAAATAACCGTATTTACACCGAGTTCTTTGAAAAGCTCTGCGTTTTTAGGGTTTGCCACAATACAAATTACTTTCTTTACGCCGAAACAGCGCTTTGCATATTGGCAAATTGCGAGGTTGTCGGCATCCTTGTAAGTGAGTGCTACAAGTACGTCAAAATCTCTTATGTTTGCCTCTTCAAGTACGAAGTACTTTGAAGGGTCGCCGCAAAAGACAGGGATTCTGTGAGTTGAAGAGAGATAATCACAGTAGGCCTGTTCGTCATTGATAACGACAATTTTGTGCTTTTTCTTCAAGAGGTTTCCGATAAGGAAGTCGGCCTGTGTACGGCCACCTGCTACAACTATTCTCATAGGTCATCTTCCTCCTCTTTGTCGCCAAAGATAGTCTCTTCAAAGACGTCCATGGTCAAATTGAAAGGGTAGATACCGTGAATGTTGAAACCCTTGATGAGAAGTTCCTTGTCTGTGTCGGTGAAACGTACATAGACATTTGGAACGTCAAAGATTCTGCTTGCGATTTGTGCAAGCAGATTGTTTATGTTGTCGTCGCCTGTGCAGGCAATAAAGATAGCGGCCTCGTCGATATCGGCGTATTTCAGCGTATCGAGGTCGATGCCATCGGCCTTAATCTGAAAACCGCCGAATGTCTCTGGAAGTTTTCTGAAGGCCTCATCTTTATTGTCTATTACGATTACTTGATAACCTTTGTTTGAAAGCATAGTTGCAAGTCTGCCACCGAGACGGCCACAGCCGACGATGATAACTCGCTCTTTTCTTTCAAGTTTCATGACTGTCACACTCCTTTAAGAGTCCTTAGCCGAGATTTTCAATACTTTCTTCAAGCATTTTGATTTTGTCTTCGATCTTTGAAGCGCTTGCTTTTGTCTTTTCAACTTCAGCCTCTGGTGCTTTTGCCATGAAGCCTGGGTTGTTCAGCTTCTTTGCAAAGAATTCAAGGTCCTTCTTTGCAGCTTCAAGCTCTTTTGTAAGACGAGCACGCTCTGCGTCCATATCAACAAGTTCGTTCATAGGGATGAAGATCTTGGCGTCCTCTGTAATAATCTGAACAGAACCGTCGATTTCAACATCGCCACAAACTGTAACAGCTGAGGCAGATGCCAAACGCTGCATGTAAACTGTGCCTTGGATGAATGTGCTCTCGAATGGTGTGTCGATAAATACTTCTGCCTTCTTTGAAGGTGGAACATTCATCTCAGCGCGTCTATTACGGATAGCCTTAACAGCTGTCATAATACGCTCAAATTCAGTTTCATCCATGGAGAAATTCAGCGCATCGTCATACTCTGGATAAGCTGAAATCATGATGCTCTCACCATCGTGAGGGAGAGTCTGCCAAATCTCTTCAGTGATGAATGGCATGAATGGGTGGAGGAGTTTTAAAGCATTAGAGAGTACATAAACAAGTACTGCTCTTGCATTTGCAGCTTCTTCGCCACCCTGCTGAAGTCTAATCTTTGCAATCTCGATGTACCAGTCGCAGAAACAGTCCCAAATGAAGTCGTAGAGTTTCTGTACTGCGATACCGAGTTCATAGTTGTCGATATTTGTTCCAACATCTTTTGCAAGAGTGTTGAGCTTTGAAATAATCCACTTGTCCTCAATTGCAAGCTTCTCTGGAATGTGAGGAGCAGGCTCGTTCTCGTCGATGTTCATGAGAATGAAACGTGCTGCGTTCCAAATCTTGTTTGCAAAGTTACGTGATGCCTCAACCTTTTCGGTTGAGAAACGCATGTCGTTTCCAGGGCTGTTGCCGGTAGCAAGAGTGAAACGAAGCGCGTCGGCACCGTATTGGTCAATAATCTCAAGCGGGTCGATACCGTTGCCGAGAGATTTTGACATCTTTCTGCCCTGGGCATCACGTACGAGACCATGGATGAGAACAGTGCTAAATGGTTCACTGTTCATTTGCTCACATGATGAGAAAATCATACGGGCAACCCAGAAGAAGATGATGTCATAACCTGTGACAAGTGTGTTTGTTGGGAAGTAGTGGCCAAGCTCTGGAGTTTTGTCTGGCCAACCGAGTGTTGAGAATGGCCAGAGTGCGGATGAGAACCAGGTGTCAAGAGTGTCTGGGTCCTGGTGGATGTGCTCGCTGCCACAGTGAGCACACTTTGTGGCGTCAGTACGGGAGACTGTGATTTCACCACAGTCGTCGCAGTACCAAGCAGGGATTCTGTGACCCCACCAGAGCTGACGGGAGATACACCAGTCTTTGATGTTCTCCATCCAGTGATAATATGTCTTGTCAAAACGATCTGGTACAAACTTAACCTTGCCGTTCTTTACTACGTCAATTGCAGGCTTTGCAAGTGGCTCCATGCGAACGAACCACTGCTTTGAAACGCGTGGCTCTACTGATGTGCCACAGCGGTAGCAAGTGCCGACGTTGTGTTTCATAGGCTCAACCTTTACGAGGTAGCCCTCTTCCTCAAGCTCTTTGACAAGAGCTTTGCGGCACTCGTAACGGTCCATTCCGCGATAGCGCTCTGGTACAACGTCGTTCATAAAGCCATCATCAGTCATAACGTTGATGATAGGGAGGTTGTGACGAAGTCCAACCTCGAAGTCGTTAGGGTCGTGAGCAGGAGTAATTTTAACTACGCCTGTACCGAAGTCCATCTCAACGTATTCGTCTGCGATGACTGGGATTTTTGTATTCATGATTGGGAGGATGAGTTCTTTGCCAACGAGATCCTTGTAACGCTCATCATCTGGGTGAACTGCGACAGCAGTATCACCGAACATAGTCTCAGGACGAGTTGTTGCAAGAATGAGTTCACCGCTGCCATCAGCAAATGGGTAGCGAAGATGCCAGAATGAGCCATCTTTTTCCTCATATTCAACCTCAGCATCTGAGATTGATGTAAGGCAGTGTGGACACCAGTTGATTATGCGCTCACCGCGGTAAATTAAGTCCTTCTCGTAGAGATTTACGAAAACTTCCTTTACTGCTTTTGAACAGCCCTCGTCGAGTGTGAAACGCTCACGGTCCCAGTCGCAGGATGAGCCGAGTTTCTTAAGTTGCTCAACTATGCGTCCGCCATATTGAGCTTTCCAGTCCCAAGCGCGCTCGAGGAATTTCTCGCGGCCGAGGTCCTGCTTTGTAACACCCTCTTTTTTGAGTGCTTCTACTATCTTTGCCTCAGTTGCAATAGACGCATGGTCTGTGCCAGGAAGCCAAAGAGTATCAAAACCCTTCATTCTGTGATAACGAATGAGGATATCCTGAAGAGTATTATCAAGAGCATGACCCATGTGAAGCTGGCCGGTGATGTTCGGCGGTGGAATTACGATTGTGTATGGAGTCTTACTCTCATCGAGATTTGCGTGAAAGTATTTACCCTCGAGCCAAGACGCGTAGATACGGTCTTCAACCTCAGAAGGGTTGTACTTTGTTGCGAGTTCTTTCATTGGCATTTGCCCCCAAATTAATATAAATAACTATAACATTATATATTTTACCTTACTTATTTGCAAGACCAAGTTGATTTGACACAAGGTTTGACGACTTGTATAATTTAGCAGTTATGAGAACACTTGAATTTGTTATACCTTGTGAATATGACGGCAGTAAAGTTCTGTATTTCCTCAAAGGGAAAGCAGGGCTCTCTTCACGTATGATAAGAAGTCTCAAACTTGTTGAAAATGGCATAATGCTAAATGGCGAACATACGAGAACGGTCGACCCGATAAAAGAGGGCGACCATCTCACAATAAACATCCCCGACGACGAGGTTGAGGAGGGTCTTGAAAATTATGACGGACATGATTTTGGCGACCTCCAAATCCTCTATGAAGACGACGATTTGATAGTCGTAAACAAGCCTGCGATGCTCGCAGTTCACCCGTCCCATAATCACCAGGGTGATACGCTCGCAAACCTTATAGCTGCGTACCTTTTGGCAAAAGGACGCCCGGCGACTTTTCGCGCTGTGGGACGCCTTGACAAGGGTACATCCGGCATAGTTGTTTGCGCGCTTAATGCCTTTGCCGCAAACAAGCTTCAAGGACACATCGAGAAGACATATTTTGCAATTCCAAACGGTATCTTTTTGGAGGATGGTGTCATTGAAGCGCCGATTTTTAGACCGGACCCGATAAAGACCTTTAGAACAGTTGACGAGCGGGGCGATTTTGCGCTGACAAAGTATGAAATTTTAAAAACCGGCACTCTGCCGGATGGCACGAAGGCGTCCCTTGCAAAAGTCAAAATCGAAACCGGAAGAACCCACCAGATAAGAGTCCACTTTTGCCACGTAGGTACGCCACTTTTGGGCGATACTATGTATGGCAAAGCGAGAGAGGATATCTGCCACCAGGCACTCCACTGTGGTCATGCTGAATTCCTTCAACCTTTTACAAATTGTAAGATTTCCATCGATGCACCCATACCACAAGATATGCAAGAAATAATCGATTCTATCCACAAAATTTAGATTTTTATAAAATGTACTTTATTTTTATAGTATAGTATGTTATTATGTTTGTAACTGATTTGTAATTTTTTACATTGATTTAGAGGTGTTATCACTTGGAAAAGTTTGTCATAAATGGGGGCAACAAGCTTTACGGTGAAGTTAATATAAGTGGTGCTAAGAATTCAGCTGTAGCTATTCTTCCAGCAACATTGCTCGCACAGGGTGTTTGTCGTATTGAAAATATTCCTGACATCAGTGACGTCACCGTCATGTTGAAAATCCTTAAAAATATGGGTGCTAAGATTAAACTCATCAACAAGAGCACCTATGAAATAGATACCCGTACAGTTTCTTCCTACACTGTACCTTATGAACTTACACGTCACCTTCGTGCATCTTATTACCTTATCGGTGCACTCCTCGGCCGCTGCAATGCTGCACGCGTTGCTATGCCTGGTGGCTGTAACTTCGGTGGTGTTCGTCCTATAGACCAGCACCTCAAAGGCTTTGAAGCACTCGGTGCAACAGTTACTATGGAAGAAAACGCTATTGTTAACACAACAGCCGACCAACTTATGGGTAACTCAATTTACATGGACGTTGTATCGGTTGGTGCAACGGTCAACATCATGCTCGCTGCAGTCAGAGCTCGTGGACTTACAGTCATCGAGAGCGCTGCAAAGGAGCCACACATAGTTGACCTTGCAAACTTCTTGAACTCCATGGGCGCCGACATCCGTGGCGCTGGTACCGACGTTATTAAAATCCGTGGCGTCTCCTTCCTTCACGGCTGCGAATATTCTATTATTCCTGACCAAATTGAAGCTGGCACCTACATGGCAGCAGTCGCTGCCACAGGCGGAGACGTACTTGTTAAAAACGTCGTACCTAAGCACTTAGAATCTATCTCTGCAAAGCTTATTGAAGCTGGTGCAGAAGTTATCGAATATGATGACTCTGTAAGAGTTATCTCGGATGGTAACCTCACAAAGTGCAACATCAAAACGATGCCGCACCCAGGTTTCCCAACCGACATGCAACCACAGCTCGCTGTAGCACTCTCCTGTGCAAATGGCACAAGCATCATCTCGGAGGGTGTCTGGGACAACCGCTTTAAGTATGTTGACCAACTCGTCCGTATGGGTGCAGAGATTGAAGTTAATGGTAAGGTTGCAGTAATCACTGGCGTTGACCATTTGAACGGCTCTCCAGTTAAGGCCGATGACCTTCGCGCAGGTGCTGCAATGATTATTGCTGGTCTTATAGCTCGCGGCAGAACAGAGATTGAAAACGTTCTCTATATCGATCGTGGCTATGAGGACATCATCGGCAAATTCGCAAATATCGGCGCTGACATCAAGCGAGTATATTTCGAAGAGGGTCCAGCAAAAGAAGTTCGCACAATAAGCTAATCAAATTAAAAATGGGGTGCATTTCAGCACCCCTTTAATTTTTAGGAGAAATCATGAAGTTTTGTTCATTGTTTTCGGGAAGTTCCGGAAATGCGACATTTATCGGTAATGAGCACGAAGGTATTCTTATCGATGCGGGGAAAAGTGCAAAACTTATAACCTTAGGTCTTCAAAGCATCGGCGTCGAGCCGAGTGCGGTAAAGGCCGTTTTTGTCACGCATGAACACTCGGACCATGTGAGTGGTCTTCGTGTATTTTGCAATAAAAATAAGATTCCAGTCTATGCGACAGGTGGTACGCTTGAGGCACTCGACAGTGTCGGAAAACTTGATGGCGATTTTCCAATATTCCAAATCTCAAACTTTGCTGATATCGGTGATTTTCACATCGAATGTTTCCACACATCCCACGATGTAAATGACCCTGTCTGCTACACTGTACTTCTGCCAAATCTCACAAAAACGGCGGTCATGACTGACACCGGTGTTGTGACAGAGGAAGCACACGACGGAATTATGGGCTCTAAGATAATTCTTCTTGAATCAAATCATGACGAGGGCATGGTCGCAACTGGCCCTTATCCTTACAGCCTAAAACGCAGAGTGCTCGGCCCTTTCGGACATCTCTCAAACGATGCTGCGGCAAATTTGGCTGTAGAACTTTTAGAGCGTGGCACGGAGCACTTCATTCTCGGACATTTAAGTCAGGAGAACAATCTCCCTGAACTTGCATATCAGACAACGCTTTCAAGACTTACCATGGAAGGCGCAGAACTTTCAAAAGATTTTATGCTAGGGGTTGCGCCACGCCATGACATTTTAGTGGTGGAGGTATAGCATGCAGAGCATAAATGTTATTTGTGTAGGTAAACTCAAAGAAAAATATCTCCGTGACGCTGAAGCTGAATATTCAAAAAGGTTGACTGCCTTTTGTAAACTAAATATAATTGAAATCAACGAATTTGCGCTGCCGGACTCGCCGAGCGAGGCGCAAATAAGACAGGGCCTTGAAAAAGAGGGCAAAGCAATTCTTGAAAAGATAGGTGACACCTCCTATGTCTTCGCCTTGTGTATCGAAGGCAAGCAGAGAAATTCACCCGATTTTTCAAAAGAAATTGAAAACCTCGCAGTATCGGGCCACAGCAATATAACCTTTATAATCGGAGGCTCTTTTGGACTCTCCGACGAGATTAAACAGAGAGCAAATGTGAAGCTTTCTATGTCGGAAATGACATTTCCACATCAACTTGCAAGAGTTATGCTGCTCGAGCAAATTTACAGAGCTTTTCAGATAAGTTCTGGGGGTAAGTATCATAAGTAAGTAGGGGGACACTTATTTTGGCAGAAGAGAAAAAGACCAACACAACAAAGAAGTCTACAACCGAAAAGAAGACTTCCACAAAGAAGGAAACTTCCACAAAGAAGGAGACTGCTTCTAAGAAGTCGACAACTCCTAAGAAGGAGACCTCTACAAAGAAGGAGACCTCTGCAAAGAAGGAGACCTCTGCAAAGAAGGAGACCTCTGCAAAGAAGGAGACCTCTGC
>R04__coassemble_376_pt1 | contig 16425 bp, 14 predicted proteins | sample R04__metabat2_low_PE_025 | metagenome-assembled genome bin R04
GTCGTAGACATTTGCCATCTCGGAGCTGATTTTACCGACAGCGACGGTCCTTGTCGTGTCGCTGTGGTAGCCCTCGAAGACGGCGCCAAAATCAAGGGTGACGAAGTCACCAGATTTTACTTTTGTGGCGCCTGGCACCGCATGTGGCATGGACGAATTTTTGCCGGCCGCAACTATGGTCTCAAACGATGGCGCGGATGCGCCAAGTTTTCTCATCTCAAAGTCGAGCGCGGCCGCAATCTCCGCCTCTTTTATGCCCGGCTTTATCATCGGAAGAATATTTTTATAGGCTTTTTCAGCAATTTTTTGTGCCTTTGCTATTTTTGCTTTTTCTTCCTCTGATTTTATAATTCTAAGTTCGCTTATAAGGTCATCAAGTTTGTTCGTTGTATTGATTTTTAGTCGATTTTCTGCAAAAAGCTGTTCATAAAAATTTGCCTGTGACACAGAGAGCCTCGATGCTTCAATTAAAACGGATTTTCCACCGAGAGATTTCACAGAAGACACCAGTTGTTCATAAAAATCTTTGCCCGATTTTTGAAGCAAAACTTTGCAATTTTTTATAGACTTTTCAGCGGCTTCTATGTACCTAGAATCGGTTATAAAAATTGCACCCAAATTTGAGACAAGGAGGAAGCCATCACTCGAGTCAAATTCTGTAAAATAAAGTCTGTTTGTCTCTGAGATAATCAGGGCAACCTGACCCGCCTTAAGGGACGTAGATAAAGCGTTTATGTTCATATCTCCACCCCTTTGAGCTTGAAAATAATTTTTTCAAGTTTGCGTTTTGCGAAGAATACTTTTCCTCTGTTTTTCTCTTTTTCATAAGGTTTTGTATAAATAGATTTAAAGCCCAAAATATTAGCACCCAAAATGTCAGTTATAAGCTGGTCACCTATCATGACAACATCAGATGGTTTACACCTATACTTAAGTAGAAGACGAATACCTCCTACTGGAAACGGTTTTGCAGAAAAGCCTATCGCTGGTATGTCGTACTGGTTTGCCAGAATTTTTGCGCGAGACGCTTTTGCATTTGAGAGTAAAACAACAGAAAAGCCCTCCGCTTTTCGTGCGTTTACCCAAGCCTCTGCGCCAGGAATCGGCGTAGTTGTAAGGTCAAATGAGCTTGTATTATCAGCGTCGAGCGCAATAACTTTTGCACCCATCAAATCTTCTTTTTCAACACAGAGCAAATTTTCACGAATCTTGTTTGCAGAAAACAGCGGCATACAACCCTCCAAGTTAAATTCATAAATCTTTTTAACATTTTACCATAATAATGGGCAAAAAGAAAACCGGTTGCAAAAACTGCAACCGGTTATTTCTTATTTGTACTTGCGTTTACGAGCTGCCTCTGATTTTTTCTTTCTCTTTACTGAAGGCTTTTCGTAGTGCTCTCTTTTACGAACTTCCTGGATAACACCATCGCGAGAAGTCTGTCTTTTAAAGCGTCTAAGTGCGTTGTCGAGTGACTCGCCCTCTTTTACTTTAATTTCGCTCATTCTATGTCCCTCCCTCCGAAATGTAGGGTTAAAATCTTAAAAAGTCTACCAATTAGACTGCTAAATTATATAACAAGTAAAATTATAAGTCAAACATTATTTGGTCTCATCATAAAGACTGATGCTTGGGAATGCGAAGGATGCACCGTTCTTTTCAACAATTTCTTTTATTTTAAAATTGATGTCCTCGCGAATACGAAGTGATGTGTCGAGTGCCTTTGTTTTTATAAAGAAGATTATACGGATATCCTGACTGCTGTCAGAAAATCCAGAAAAGACTACAACTATGCGCTCGTCGTCAACTTCCTTGTGCGCTTTCAGCATCGATTTTATGTCCTCAATGCAGTTGCGAAGAACTGCGCTGTCGCAGGAGTATGTAAGACCTATGGTCATGTCAACATAACGCTTGCTCATCTGCGAGCAATTGGTAATTGCCTCGTCGACAAGCTTGCTGTTTGGAATGACCATGACGGTGTCGGCAAGCGTGCGAACACGCGTGCTTCTCATGTTGATGTCCTCGACAGTGCCTTCGACTGACGGCGTTATGATGTAGTCGCCTACGTCGAACGGCTTGTCCGAGACAATCGAGAAGCCAGCGAAGAGGTTCGACGCTGTGCTCTGCGCAGCGAGAGAGAATGTAAGACCACCAAGTCCAAGACCTGTGATAAGTCCTGTGATGTTATAGCCGAGTTCGCTGATTATTACAACTACGGACAAAGCTATGATTATAACCTTGAGTAAATTTGCAATAAACTTTATAGCAACAGCATTTGCGCGCTTGTTTGTCTCCTCCATTTTTATGACCATAGAGGTTATAAATGGAGTGAAGTTTGCAAGTGCCCAAGTGATAAGAACTATGTTTGAGATTCTAAAGATCTTGTTGATTCCAGCAACGACTGCAGCTGGAGGGCCCATAATAAGGAAACCGAGGTAAAAGCCGAAGATGAAGAAAAATGTTTTGAGTGGGTCCTGCACGGATGTGCGTATACCCGATCCTATGACCGCATTTTTCTTAAAGATCTTCGTAAAAATACCAGCAATATTCTTAGAGAGCCATTTTCTAAATGCGAGGAAGAGAACAATAACAATTATACCGACAACAATCTGCGGGAGGTTATTTAAAATAACCTCCACTGCAGTTTTTAAATCGGTTGCTACGTCTTCCCAAATGTTTAAATTTTCAAGCATTAAAATCACCTGATTATTTAACAACTATATTTACAAGACGGCCTGGTACGTAAAGTTCCTTTACGATTGTCTTGCCAGCAATTTCAGCCGCAACTTTTTCGTCGGCCTTTGCAAGAGCTAAGGCGTCGTCTCCAGTTGCGTCAGCTGCAATGTTGAGTTTCGCACGGATTTTGCCGTTTACCTGAGCTACGATTTCTACTGTCGCATCAACACATTTTGCCTCGTCCCATTCTACCCATTTGCCGTTTGCAAGCATACCGCCGAAATTCTGCTCTGCCCAAATTTCCTCGGTTATGTGAGGTGCAAATGGGTAAAGCATTGTGACAAATGCTTTGAGCTCGGCTGTGTTGACCTTGCCGTTGTCATAGATGTCGTTGATAAGAGCCATGAGTGCTGCGATAGCAGTGTTGAACTTCATGCCCTCAATATCTTCAGAAACTTTCTTGATAGTCTTGTTCATCGCAACTTCAAGTTCAGGAGAGAATGTATCACCAGGTACGAGCATATCCTGAAGTCCCCAAGTTCTATCCATAAAGCGCTTACAGCCCTTTACTGAGGACTCAGACCAAGGAGCTGCCTTTTCATAGTCACCCATGAAAAGTACATAGGTGCGAAGAACATCGGCACCAAATTCATTTACAACATCCATAGGGTCGATAACGTTGCCCTTAGACTTTGACATCTTGTCGCCGTCAGGACCGAGGATAAGGCCCTGAGCTGTACGCTTTGCATAAGGTTCCTTTGTTGGAACTACGCCGATATCGTAGAGGAATCTGTGCCAGAAACGTGAGTAAATCATGTGGCGGGTTACGTGTTCCATACCACCGTTGTACCAGTCAACCTGACCCCAATATTCGAGTTTGTCGCGAGCAGCTAAAGCCTCATTATTATGAGGGTCCATATAGCGGAGATAATACCAAGAAGAACCTGCCCACTGAGGCATTGTATCTGTCTCGCGCTTTGCGTCGCCACCACACTTTGGACATTTGCAGTTTACATATGAGTCAATCTTTGCAAGAGGGCTCTCACCATCCTGGCCCGGCTCGAAATGTTCAACTACAGGAAGCTTCAAAGGAAGCTCCTCATAAGGCACTGCAACCATACCGCAAGATGGGCAGTGAACTATTGGAATAGGTTCACCCCAATAGCGCTGACGGTTGAATGCCCAGTCCTTCATCTTGTACTGAACACCCTTCTCACCGTAGCCCTTCTCTTTGAGGTAGTCAGCCATCTTTTCGATGGAGTCCTTTTTATTTGTCATACCGTTTAGGAAACCGGAGTTTACCATCTCGCCGTCACCTGTGTAGGCTTCCTTCTCGATGTCTCCGCCCTTGATAACTTCGATAATGTCGATACCGAACTCTTTTGCGAAATCATAGTCACGCTGGTCGTGTGCTGGTACGGCCATAATAGCGCCGGTACCATAGCCCATCATTACATAGTCGGCAACATAAATTGGAATTTCTCTGCCATCAACAGGATTGATTCCGGAAAGCCCCTCGATTTTAACACCCGTCTTATCCTTTACAAGCTGTGTGCGCTCAAACTCTGTCTTCTTTGCGCACTCTGCACGATAAGCTTTAATAGCGTCGAAGTTTGAGATTCTCTCTGCATATTTGTCGAGCATTGGATGCTCAGGTGCCATAACCATGAATGTTACACCGAAAAGTGTATCTGGGCGAGTTGTATAAATACGGAGCTGCTCGCCATCAGAGCCCTTGACATCAAAGTTTACGAAAGCACCTGTTGATTTACCAATCCAGTTTACCTGCTGAAGTTTGATATTAGGAAGGTAGTCAACTGTCTCAAGACCTTCAAGGAGTTTGTCAGCATATTCTGTAATTCTAAGGTACCAAACATCTTTGGATTTTTGAACGATGTCGCTGTGGCAGATATCACACTTACCACCCTGCGAATCCTCGTTTGAAAGTACTACCTTACAAGATGGGCAGTAGTTTACGAGAGCCTTGTCACGGAAAACAAGACCGTTTTCAAACATCTTAAGGAAGATCCACTGTGTCCACTTGTAATAGTCCTCTTCTGTTGTGTCTATTACACGAGTCCAGTCAAATGAGAAACCGACTGAGCGGAGCTGCTGTGAGAAATGTTCGATGTTCATATCCGTAACTTTTCTCGGATGCATACCTGTCTTTATCGCATAGTTCTCTGTTGGAAGACCATAAGCATCAAAGCCGATTGGGAACAAAACATTAAAGCCCTGCATACGGCGTTTTCTTGATACTACCTCAAGGCCTGAATAAGCCTTGATATGGCCTACGTGCATGCCTGCACCAGATGGATAAGGGAACTCAACAAGGCCATAAAACTTTGGCTTTTCTGAGCCATCCTCTGCGTGGAAGACACCCTTGTCCTCCCAAATCTTTTGCCACTTTGCTTCAGTGGACTTAAAATCATATGCTTTCATTTATTTAACTCCTTAAATGGAAATTTCATCGGCGTCTGCCCAAAGTTTTTCGATGTTGTAATGCTCACGTGCGTCAGGGGTGAAGACGTGAACAATGACGTCACCGAAATCGATGAGTTGCCAGTCAGTTGCCTTGCCCTCGAGTTTGCCTTTTTCCCCGGCCTCCTCAAGTTTGAAGTCAACCTCGTCAGCGAGTGCACGAACCTGAGTTGTTGAATTACCATTTGCAATTACAAAATACTCAGTGAGGACTGTGAGGTCCGATACGTGCAAAACTTTTATGTCTGCGCCCTTTTTAGAGTCGAGCGCTGCGACAATTTTTTCTACCTTTTCTTTTGCTGTCATATTTTTGCCTTCTTTATTAGTAATTAAAGATTTTACAAACTTCGTTGTAAGCATCTATTGTGTCCTGGTTTATTACACGGCCCTGGCGGAGAAGGTCCAAAAGGGTGAAGCGCGTGCCTATTAGGATGGCTTTGTTTATGTCATCGAATGCCGCCGCGCGAACCTCATCGACGCCTGGATAATCGCGTTCATCCGAAATGAAATCAGCGATGTAAATTATCTTCTCAAGCATAGTCATGTTTGCCTTTGCTGTTGTGTGATATTTGATTGCCGATACCATCTCTTCGTCCGTAATACCAAGTTCGTCACGGATGAACGCAGCGCCTGCCGGCGCATGCCAAAGTTTTGGAGTTTTTACAACTACCTCCGGAATGTCTGGAAAACGGAGCATGTACTTTCGTTGCTCCTCTTCGGGGGAATTTTTCTCAATGTCGTGGAGAAGACCACAGATGTATGCCCGCTCAACATTTTCGCCGTATCGCTCTGCGAGTTGCTTTGCAGCCTCTGCGACATTGAGCGAGTGATTGAAGCGTTTCTCCTGAAGTTTTGTCCTCATAAGCGCTATGAATTCGTCTTTACGTTCTATCATAAATAAAGTCCCCCTGACATTATTATTTCAAGCGTTTTAGGAGTCACTAGACTGTCAATGGCCACCCAGTTTTTCACCTTCTCGCGAATCTCGGAAGATGAGAGCGGGAGTGGCGTGATTGGAAGGAATTGAATTTTTCCAGCACCCAATTCTTCTGGAAAATATTCCTTTGCATATTCTTTTAAATTGTCAATTGAATAATCATCTGAGCGGACCGATGCGACTATTGTACATTTTTTTAATATCTCCTTCGGCCTGCTCCAAGTATGAAGGGAGAGGAGCATGTCATCACCGCAGAGGAAATAAAATTCTGCGTCCTCAAAAAGCTCGTGAAGTGCAGACAGCGTGTCGCAGGTATAGCTCTTGCCTTCCCTATCAATCTCGATTCTACTCACTTCGTAAATAGGGTCTTCGAAAGTCGCTTCGCACATAGCGAGGCGAAGGTCTGCAGGAGCGAGGTCCGGGCTCTCTTTGTGCGGAGGCACAAAGGTCGGAATAATAAGCACACGGGAGAGTTCAAATTCTTCCGCAAATTTTGAGACAATATTAAGATGTCCGATATGCGGAGGATTGAATGTCCCGCCAAAGATGCCTATTTTTTCCATTTCTTCTCCTTGTCGAGTCTGCCACCATAATTGTTATTTTCAGCAGCCTTCTTTGCGCGTCTTATGTTGGCGGCCTTTTTGATAGCCTTCTCATGAAGGGGTTCGCTGTACCTATAAAGTGTTATTACACCACCTATAACACTTATAACATCAGCGCCAGTCTCATTTTGAAGCTTGTCTGCGACCTCACGTGGGGTCTCTGGACAAGATTCAAGAAGGACTTTAACTTTTATAAGTTCTTTTGCATCAAGAACCTCTTCAGTTTGAGCAACAACCGCAGCGGTCACACCGTACTTTCCAATTTGGAAAGCAGGAGTGAGGCCGTGTGCCTTTGCTCTAAAACTTGCTCTCTCTTTACTAGTCATAAAATTTATACCTCTGATTTTAGAAGCTCGCTCATCTTGCGAAGGGCACGGCTTCTGTGACTTATCTTATCTTTTTCAACGGGGTCGGTCTCGCCGAAGGTCTTCTCACCTATCGGTGAGTCGACATTTGCTCCGTCCTCTGCATTTACCAAAAATAGAGGGTCGTAACCGAAACCATTGTTGCCTTTGAGTTCAAATGCTATGTGACCATAGCAATAGTCCTCGGCTATAACTTCGCGTCCGTCTGGGAAGACGCAAGCGATAGCGCATGTATAATGCGCTGTGCGCTCTGGGAGCGGAGTGTCGCCGAGTTCGCGGAGGAGTTTTGCGTTGTTTGCGGCGTTCTTGTCGCCACGGTTCTCGTCCTCGTCACCGCTGTAGCGTGCCGAGTAAATACCTGGCGCACCGCCGAGTGCATCGACGCAAATACCGGAGTCGTCCGCGAGAGTTGGGAGCCCTGACACCTTCGCTCCACTATGCGCTTTAAGAAGCGCATTTTCAGCAAAGGTTGTTCCAGTCTCCTCAACATCGGGAAGTTCTATTCCAAGTTCAGCCGCAGTTTTAATCTCGATATCGAGATGAGCCAAAATGCGGTTGAACTCAATTATTTTGTCCCTGTTTGAAGTAGCTGCTAAAAAAATCATCCCATATACTCCCCAGAACCGCCGAAGAGTTTCTTCCAAAAGCCCTTCTTCTCAGGCTCTGCCTTCGGCTGTTCCTCTACCTTCGGCTCTTCTGGTGCTTCAACTTCTTCGTCTACGACTTCTTCTGCTTCTACTTCGATTTCTTCTTCAGCTTCAACTTCTTCAGCTTCAACTTCTTTTACTATTTCTTCTGACTCTTCAGCTTTTTCTTCAGTAACTTCTTCAATTGCCTCTGCAATCTCTTCAACCTCAAGAAGTTCTTCCGCTTGCTTTTCAGCCTCAAGGCGGGCTTTCTCCTCAGCTTCAATGCGAGCTTTCTCTTCGGCCTCCTGCTTTTGGCGCTCAACCTCGCGAGCTGCAGCCTCTGCCTTATCGCGGGCGAGACGCTCCTCGTTTACAGTAATAATAGGCTCGTAATTTGAAGCCTCTTCTGGAGGTTCAACATCAAAGAGAGATGCCGCAAATGTCTCAGCCGAGAACGGCTGAAGGTCATCGAGGCCCTCACCTACACCTATGAATTTTACTGGAAGCTTTAAGTCGTTCTTTATCGAAAGTACAACACCGCCGCGTGCAGTACCATCAAGCTTTGTAAGAACAATACCGGATACTTCTGTAACTGCCATGAATTCTTTTGCCTGGCTTATTGCATTTTGACCAGTAGTCGCATCAAGTACCAAGAAAATTTCACGGTCAGAATATGGAAGTTCACGATCAATAACTCGGAAAATCTTATTGAGTTCTTCCATGAGATTTTTCTTGTTATGAAGTCGACCAGCTGTGTCAATTATGATGACATCAGAATTTCGTGCGAGGCCGGCATTTATTGTGTCAAACACAACAGCGGCGGCGTCTGCGCCCTCCTTGTGTTTGATGATTTCAACGCCCGCACGCTCTGTCCAAACCTCAAGCTGGTCGATAGCAGCAGCACGGAATGTGTCTGCTGCACCAACTATTACTTTCTTACCCTGTTCTTTGAAATAGTGTGACATCTTGCCTATGGTTGTTGTCTTACCAACACCATTGACACCTACAACGAGGATGATAGCTGGAGTTGTAACAAAGTCTATCTTCTGGTCCTCGCCGAGCATGTCAGCTACTACTTGCTTTATAACAGTTCTTACCTCTTGTGGATGCTTAACACCATTTTTGCCAACTCGGTCTTTTACCTCGTCAACAATGTATGTCGCTGTAGGAACACCTACGTCTCCCATGATAAGAACCTCGGTGAGTTCATCGTAAAGTTCATCACCGATTTCATCAAAGGCATCGAGAACAGTATCGATACTGCCCGAGAGTTTATCTCTTGTCTTTCCGAGACCCTTGCTGATTTTTCTGTTAAAAAGTCCCATGTCTTCTCCTTATTTATCGAGTCCGAGTTTCCGAACCATCTCTGCAGCCTTGAGCTCAAGAAGTTTTGAAACGCCTTCCTCTTGCATTGTTACACCGTAGAGGATGTCGGATTCTTCCATGGTACCGCGACGGTGTGTAATGAGAATAAATTGTGTATTTGATGTCATGCGACGAACATACTGTGCATAACGGGTTACATTGATATCGTCAAGCGCAGCTTCAACCTCGTCGAAGATACAGAACGGTGCAGGTGTAACCTTGAGTATTGCAAAGAGAAGTGCAATAGCTGAAAGTCCCTTCTCACCACCTGAGAGGAGGTCGATGTTCTGTACATTCTTTCCTGGTGGCTGAACTTTGATTTCAATCGGTGACTCGAGAATATCAAGTTCATCCTCAAGAAGAAGTTCTGCCTTACCACCATCGAAGAGTTCCACAAATGTCTCGCCAAAGGCCGTATTGATACGAGCAAATTGTTCTCTGAACTGAAGAGACATGTTTGATGTGAGCTCTTCAATAAGTTTGAGGAGTTCAACCTTTGAAACTTCGATGTCTGAAACTTGAGTCGTCATAAAGTCGTATCGCTCAGATACTTCCTTGTACTCCTCAATAGCGTCTACATTTACAGAACCTAAAGCTTTAATCTTGCTCTTTATTTCAGCAAGATTTGTCTTTGTCTCCTTAGGGTCCTCAGCAGGAGCTGAGATTTCAGCGGCCTCTCGTCTTGTGAGCTGGTATTCCTCGTAGAGCTTTGCATCAGTCTCGTCGTACTCACGGAGCATGTTTGCCTTCTGCTCAGTAAGTCTTGTGAGGTCGCCAGATGCAGCCTCACGCTCGAGAGACTTGTCGCGTTCAAGAGTTCTAAGAGCGCCACTGTCTGCCTCGGCTTTTTGCCTCTCCTCTGTAAGTTCGGCAATTTTTTGCTCGGCAGTGGAGTTTTTATTTTTAATCTCGTCAACTTTCTCTTTGAGACCGTTTATCTCCTCTTCTGCCTTCGAGTTTAAGTCCTCATAAATTTTAATTTCAGCGAGGAACTCATCCTCTTTGCTTGTAGAGGATTCAGTTGCAGCTTTGAAAGCATCGATAATATCTCTGTTTGCAGAGATATCCTTTGAGAGAGCGAGGATTTCAAGGTTGATTTGATTTGACTTTTCAGCCATCTCTTCTCGCTTTGCAAGAAGTTCTTCCTTGCTGCCAGTAAGTTCGGCAATCTTGTCCTCAAGTTCTGACGCCTGCTTTGAGAGTTCTGCTTCCTCTTTCTCACAAACTTTAATGATTCTCTCAAATTCATCGATTCTCATTTGAGATGTTGCCTGTTCGGAGTCGAGTTCTGCTACAGCGTCAAGAATAGTCTTAAGCTGTCCCTCTGCAAGTTTAAGTGCACTCTCTGCACGAACCTGCTCCTCTTTTGCTGTGATAAGGTCAGAGTCTGTTGCCTCAAAATCAGCTTTTGCTTTTGCATATTCCCCAGTGGTTGTCTTGAAATCACCTTCGAGCTTTGAGAGCTCTTCAGTCATTTTCTCAAGTTTCTTCTTCTGCTCGTCGATGTTGTTTGAGCGGGAGAGAATTCCACCGTTTTGAACTTTTGAACCACCAGTGATAGAACCACCGGCATTGATTACCTGACCATCGAGAGTCACAATCTTGAAACGATTGCTGTACTTCTTCGCCATAGTGATGGCGGAGTCGAGATCCTCAACTACTACTGTTCTGCAGAGCTGATATTTTATAATCTCACTGTACTTCTTGTCGACGTCTACAAGATTGCTTGCTATGTCAATGAAGCCAAAGCAGTCATCAAGTCCTTTTTCCTCAAGAGGCTTGTGCTTGATAGTTGTAATAGGAAGGAATGTGGCACGGCCACCCTTTGTGTCCTTCAAATATCTTACTGCCTTTTTGGCGTCAGATTCACTCTCTACTACAACATGCTGGAGAGATGCGCCGAGCGCAGTCTCTATGGCCGTTGAATATTTATCACTGACATTTATAAGTTGAGAGAGCGGGCCATGGACGCCAGAGAGCGCGCCATGCTTCGCCTCTTTTACAACAGACTTTACTGCACCCTGGTAGCCTTCCATGTTTTTCTCAAGCTCTTCGAGCATCGAGATTTTCTCTTTAAGGCCCTCTACCAGAAGGCGCTTTGATTCTACTTCGGCCTTTTGCTTGTTGTATTTCTCTTCACGGTTTTGAGCCTTGAGCTTATAACCATCAATGGTGTTGTTGATACTTGTGATAGTATCGTTAACATCGTCAAGTTCAGACTCTGCCTTGTCGCGCTCCGCTTTGAGTTTGTCGATTACCGCCTGACGCTCAAGACGTGCAGCGTCCACGTTTTGATTGCGTGAGGTAATCTCCTCTTTACCGGAGAGCGCAGCAGATTTACGAACTCGTGAATCTGCAATTCTGTCTGAAATTTCAGAGAGCTTTGTTGTAAGTTCAAGAGTCTGGTCCTTGTTCTCACCATCGGCCTTTGTGATATCCTCGGCATCAATAGTAAGAGTTCCAAGCTCTTCCTCTTTTGCTTTTATTTGTTCTTCAAGCTCTTTAATTTTAGCTTCGGTCTCCGCAATTTTAGTCTCCGTGTCAACACGTTCACCACTTGCGGTTTCCATCTCTTTCTTTATACGCTCGATTGAAGCATTGTTATGCTCAATGTTGTTTTCATTTACTGCGATACTTGAATTTATTGTGCTGAGTTCTTCCTCGGAAGAGGTCATGCCACTGCGGAGCTCTTCGATCTCACATGTAATCTCCTGTGAGCGATTGATAATCTCCTCAGTCTTTTTCTCGATGTCCTCGAGTTCCGATACTGCTCTTTGGTACTGAGCATCTGCGATTTCGATCTTGTGCTCCTGGTCACGAAGTTTCTCTTTAAGAGAATCCAAAGTGTAAAGCCAGAGACTGATTTCAAGAGTCTTCTTCTCTGCAGCGAGTACTAAAAACTTCTCTGCTTTTTCAGACTGAATTTTAAGAGGGCCTACTCTGCTCTCAAGTTCTGTGAGAATGTCACGAAGACGGATGAGGTTCTCCTCAGTCTGGTCAAGTCTTCTCATGGCATCATTTCGTCTGTAACGGAAGTGAGAGATACCTGCTGCCTCTTCGAGCATCTCACGTCTCTCTTTTGATTTTGCGGACACCATGTCTGCAACCTTACCCTGAGAAACTATTGAGTAACCATCTCTACCAAGACCTGTGTCCATGAAAAGTTCGTTTACGTCACGGAGACGAACTGTCTCGTCATTTATGCGATATTCGCTCTCTCCAGAACGGAAATAACGACGAGTTATAGATACCTCGTCATTATCGTTTTTGAGACTTCTGTCCCTATTATCAAGACGCAAAGTAACCTCGGCATAGCTGTGTGCAAGACGCACACCTGTACCGCCGAAGATAACATCTTCCATTTTTGCACCACGAAGGTTTTTTGTTGACTGCTCACCGAGAACCCAACGAACAGCGTCAGAGATGTTACTCTTACCTGAACCGTTTGGTCCTACAACAGCAGTCATGCCTTTGTCGAAGGTCAAAACCGTCTTATCAGGGAAGGATTTGAAGCCCTTCATTTCCAGTGATTTTAAAATCATTAATTTTCTTCCTCTATTAGAATTTCGTACTTATTCAAACTTTCTTTTGGAAATACATTACAGATGTAATTATTATCTTTTAATTGTACTATATTTTGTCTCTTCTGTCCCGTCATTTTTGAAATTTCTTTTGGATTTACAAAAATTTTATAGCTGTGCTCTGCACCACCGGCGAAGGCCGAGAGTTTGAGGAGCGCATTTTCGTAGTAAATGCGTCCTTCGACAAGCTCTCGAAAAGCCGGGTGGTATGCGCCGGCTACGTATCCGTCGTCAACATTGCCGCCGGAGTGGAGGCCGAGGCGGATAACTCTGATGCCTTCTGCTTCAAATTTTTGAAGCAGAGTCGCACAGAGTGGCACTGCCTCTGCCACAGTCTGCGGCCTGTACTTGCCGGCGCAGTAAAGTTCATAAAGTTCGGTACCCTCGAGCACAACTGTCGGGTAAATACGAACGACATCTGGCGAGAGTTTTATAAGCTCGTTTGCCGTATAAATGGCACCCTCGTCCGTGTCGCCGTAGAGGCCAGTCATCATCTGAAGGCCGAGCTCAAAGCCAAATTCTTTTATGAGCTTTGAAGCTCGTCTCACATCGTCCGATGTATGACCGCGTTTATTAAGCGTGAGCACCTTGTCGTCCATAGATTGGGCGCCAAGTTCTATGGCCTCTACGCCATATTCTTTAAGAATGATCAAAACTTCCTCGTCAATCGCGTCAGGCCTCGTAGATATGCGGATTCCCGTGATTTCTCCCGCGTCGATATGAGGCTTTGCAGCCTTTAGAAGTTCCAACATATAAGGTCTCTCAATGGCGGTAAAACTACCGCCAAAAAACGCAAGTTGGCCGTCACAGCAACCGGAGTCTTTGGCAGTTTTCACTGCCAAATCGACATCAGCTGCTGTGGCGGTCTCTTGTCTGCCACTTATTATATGTTGATTACAAAAAGTGCACATGTTTGGGCATCCTACATGGGCCACAAAAAGTGCGATGTTTTTATGACTCATAAACCCATAAGCTCCAATGCTTCACGTGCTGCTTCCTGTTCAGCATGCTTTTTTGTATGGCCTATACCATGACCTATTGTGTTTGAGTTGAGGTGAACCTCAACCTCAAATTTCTTGTCATGGTCAGGGCCACTCTCACCGACAAGTACATAGGTGAGCGTCTCCTCAGGATTTCTTTGAATTACCTCCTGAAGAACAGTCTTATAATCCTTAAATGTTACATTTTGCTTCTCGATAGCTGGAATTATGAAACGGAGGACAAATTTGCGTGCCTCCTCTATTCCGCCGTCGAGATAAATTGCAGCAATTACTGCTTCAAATGCATCGGCGAGAATAGATTTACGCTCTCTGCCACCTGTCTTCTCCTCGCCTTTTCCAAGGAGGAGAAAATCTCCGAGATTTATCTCCTTCGCATAGTCAAAGCAAGCATCCTCGCAGACTGTCGCTGCGCGAAGTTTTGTGAGCTGTCCCTCCGGTAATTTCTTCATGTTATTGAAGAAATAATCCGCAGTGACAAAGCCCAAAACTGAGTCACCGAGGAACTCGAGACGCTCGTTGTACTTGCGTCCGTTGCCCTTTTCATTGGCATAGGACGAATGGGTCAGAGCAGTCTCAAGGAAAGTAACATCTTTAAACTGATATTCTATTTTGTTTTCAAAATCAGAAAAATCCATTATTTCTTTACCGCCTCTGTGATTATGTCAATGGCTCCGCCTTCTGCATAATCAGCAATCTGTTTTATTGCATATTTAAATGCTTTTGCATCGGATGAACCATGAGCTTTTGCAACCGGCTTCGCAATACCCATGAGAGGTGCACCGCCGTAGACCTTGTGATCCATCTTCTTTTTAAAGTCACCCATCTCTGAACTTATGCAGAGATAGCCAACCTTAGTCTTTGCATTTGTCTTAAATATTCTCTTTATGTTTCCAAGAAGCATTGAGGCTGTGCCCTCATACATCTTAAGAATTACATTTCCTGTAAAACCTTCACAGACTACAACATCGGCTCCGCCGAATGGTATGTCGCAAATCTCAATATTTCCGACAAAGTTGTAGTCCTGCTCGCTCATGAGTTTGTATGCATCACGAAGTGTGTCAGTACCCTTTGATTCCTCAACACCGATGTTTGCAAGTGCAACACGAGGGTTTTCAATGCCGAAGACACTCTTCATGTAAGCAGAACCCATAATTGCAAACTGGTGAAGAACATCCGGTGTGCAGGTGAGATTTGCGCCACAGTCCATCATCAGGAATTTGCCCTCATCATTTGGCATAACTGCTGCGGTTGCGGCTTTTTTAAGGCCAGGTATCTCCCCGATGAATTTATGGGCTGCAAGCACATAAGCAGCGGTTGAACCAGCAGTTACAAAGCCGTCACCGCGGCCCTCTGCGAGGAGCTGCATACCGAGACCGAGTGATGAATTTTTATGCTCACGAAGAATGGAGCGTGCACTGTCGTGCATGCTTATAACATCATCTGTATGAACTATTTCCATAGCGGAAATATCAATGCCATTCTCAAGTGCACAAATTCTAATTTTGTTCTCATCACCTACGAGAATTATGTCATAACCAAATTCATTATGCGCATCTACTGAGCCCTTGATAATCTCAAGAGGGGCATTGTCGCCACCGAAAGCATCTACTATAATTCTCATCATTTTACCTCTTTATCAAAAAAGTCGAGTGAGCGTTTTGAGAGTGCCTCATAGCGCTCCTTCTTATCTCTTATGTGTGGTTCGATTACTGGGAGGACACCGAAGTTTGCTCCCATAGGTTGAAAGTTTAGAGCACTCTCATCACTAATATAATTTGCGAGCGCACCCATCATAGTCTCTCTTGGAAGAACAAACGGCGCCTCGCCTTTTATGAATCTTGCAGCATTGATGCCAGCCAAGATTCCACTCTGCGCGGACTCCATGTAACCCTCTACACCTGTTATCTGTCCTGCGAAGAAGAGACCTGGCACCGACTTGAATTGATAGTCGGATGAGAGGAGTTTTGGAGAGTTGATGAATGTGTTTCTATGCATAACGCCGTAGCGCAAGAACTCGGCATCATGAAGGGCTGGAATCATTGAAAATACGCGTTTTTGCTCGCCAAATTTCAAGTTGGTCTGGAAGCCGACCAAGTTGAACATCTCGCCGTCTTTTGTCTCCCTGCGAAGCTGGAGACAAGCCCAAGGACGGTGACCTGTTCGAGGGTCGCGAAGACCAACTGGCTTCATAGGGCCAAAGCGCATTGTGTCTTTGCCGCGATTGGCCATAACTTCGATAGGCATACAGCCCTCATAGCCAGTCTTGCGCTTATCAAAGTCATGCTGAGGCGCACCCTCGGCAGAGACAAGTGCCTCATAAAATGCCTCATATTCCTCTTTGTTCATAGGACAGTTTATGTAGTCATCGTCGCCATGATCATAGCGGGATGCGGCGAATGCGAAGTTCATGTCGATGCTGTCGCCCGAGACGATAGGAGCGGCCGCGTCAAAGAAATGGAGCGATGCTCCGCAGAGCTCCTCAATTTTCTTTGCAAGCGCGTCCGACACGAGCGGGCCAGCAGCGATGATTACCGCATCCGCGTCCACACCTGGTTTTGGAATCTCCAAAACCTCTTCTCTATGGACTATAATGTTTGTCTCAGCCTCAACTCTGTCTGTGACCATCTGTGCAAACTGCTCTCTGTCTACCGAGAGAGAGCCGCCCGCAGGTACTGCGCATTTCTTTGCACAGTCAACACAGACTGAGTCGAAGCGTGTCATCTCCTCTTTCATGAGGCCTGCAGCGGAATCAATCCGCTGTGCCTTGAAAGAGTTCGAACACACGAGC
>R04__coassemble_392_pt1 | contig 16055 bp, 15 predicted proteins | sample R04__metabat2_low_PE_025 | metagenome-assembled genome bin R04
GCTTTTTCTCAACATCGGCAAGGGTTGTGCCCTGCACGAGTCTGAAGTTGATTGGGCAAGATGCACGCTGTGGAAGGACGTTCGATGCAGGAGAACCTTGACACATAGTGACTGCTTGGCAGGAACGGATGAATGTTGCGCCAGCAGGGATAAATGTCATAACCTTCGTAAGCAAAGGTTTTAGTGCAGGCACAATACCAGCGAGCAAACTAAATGGGAAGTTTGCGCGTTTTACAATGGACACGATAAGTTCAAAGAAGTAGTCAGGCATCTTCTCTGGGAACGGATGATTTTCAAGATTTTCAATCTTCTTTGCAAGTTCACCAATTGCCGAGTGATTTGGAGGTGCAGATGAGTGGCCTCCCTTTCCTGCTACTGTTACTTTGTAATCGGCATAGCCCTTCTCGCCTATTCCTATACCAGCGAGCACTATGTCGATAATGCCTGGGACCTTAACAGGAATCATAGCACCGCCCTCATCGATGATTGAGTCAAAGCGGATGCCACGGCTTTTAAGAACTTCTACTATGTTCATAGCGCCACTGTTTTTCTCGGACATAATTTCTTCATTATGGCCGAAGCAAAGATAAACAGTGCGAACAGGTTTGTAGCCCTCTTCGAGAAGAGTCTCGATTGCCTCCATTACGGAGACAAGCTGGTTCTTCATGTCGATAGCGCCACGACCCCAGATAAGTTCGCCGTCGTTGTAGCCTTCCCAGGCAGGATGAGTCCAGTCATCCTCTGTGCCAGGTGTTACAGGTACAACGTCCTGGTGTGAGAGGAATGCGATTGGAAGAAGAGTTGGGTCACTGCCCTCCCAAACGTAAATGAGGTCTGCCCTTTTTACGACTTCCTTTTTGAGTGTCTTATGAACAAGCGGAAATTCATCCTCGAGGAATTTGTGGAACTTGTCAAATTCAGACCAGTCAAAGTCAGTCTCATCAAGCTTTGCAATTGTCTTGATTCTTATGGCCTTTGAGAGTTTGTCACTGACACGTTCAACATCAACTTGTTCTGCGTTGATTTCTTTTTTCATTATGTCACCTTAGTTGATTTTTATTGTCATGTTTGAGAGAGGATATGCGCAGCAAGGGTGGATGTATCCGAACTTGCCGTCGGCAATTCTTCTAAAGTCCTGACCTTCAGGAATATAGAACTGTCCCTCTACTACCTTTGAACGGCAAAAACCGCATTCGCCACTTCTGCAACGTACTGGCACTTTGACGCCAGCGCGCTCAAGTGCAACAAGTACAGTTTCATTTGATGCGGCCTTGATTACCTGCTCTGCACCGCGATTGATAACTGTAATTTTGAAAGTTTCAACCTTCTTTGCAGGGTTTGCTGCCGCACCCTGAAGCTCAAAGCGTACAAACTTTTTGCGAAGGCCAAGCTTCTTCACTTCCTCGCCGAGGAAGTGATACATAGCTTTAGGGCCACATGCAAAAATGCTGTACTGAGCACGCTTTGGAGCGTACTGCTTTATGAGGTCTGCGCCTATAAAGCCAGTCTCAATACCAGGTGCTTTGCGCTTTGCCTCAGAGAGAACATAGACAACATTGAACTTCTTGCAACGCTTTGCGATTGCATCAAGTTCATCTTTAAAATAAAGCTCGTCCTTATTCTTTGCACCGTAAAGAAGTGTGAAATTCATGTCCTCGATGCCAGCGTCAAGAGCGCGAGCGAGTGAGAGGAACGGAGTGATACCACTGCCGCCAGCAACACCGATTAGGTGCTTTGCGTCACGGAGTGGTTCGTATACGAACGTTCCTTCAGGAGCGTAAGCGCGAACATGGTCGCCAACTTTCCAGTTGTCGAGGATGAAGTTAGATGTAAAGCCGTCAGGTACGCGCTTTACAGCGATTTGATAGAAGCCATTCTTCGCATCAACCGGAGAAGATGAAAGTGAATAAGCGCGAGTAACTACTGCATTGCCAACCTCAATTGGGAAAGAGAGATACTGGCCTGCGCGGAAATATACTGGCTTGCCACCGTCTACTTTGAATGTAAAGCGCTTGAAGTCTGCGCTGAGTTCTTCAATCTCTGTGATAACAAGGTCCTGTGTGCCAGGGTGAAGTTCCTTTGCAACCTTGTTTACAGCGAATGCCTTCTCAGGCTCAGATTTCATCTTTGGAGATGCATCTTTTATGTCAAGAAGACGATTTGGGATAAGCAAAACTGTATTGCCGAGGTCCTTTAAGCGACTCTCGTATGGAGCTGTTTCAATCTTCATTATTTTGCATCTCCTTTCATCTTAACAAGTATCGCATTTGCAGCATCGTAACCGCTTGAGTAAGACGGGTTGAAGCCCAAGGACTTTGTGCCGTAGCCGCCTGCATAGTAGAGGCCTTTGACATTTGGGCCGATAAAGTCCGTAACTATGCGGCTTACGAGGTCAAAGCTGCCTGTGTTTTCAAAGCCATAAATTGCGCCGTTTGGAGAGCCGAGATAACGAGCATAAGTGATAGGGCCCGCAATTTCAATCTCCTCGATATGGTCACGAAGTTTGATGCCAGTTGCAGTTTCAAAGTTTGTAATCATCTTGTCTGCAAATTCACGTTTGAGTTTTACATAAGTTTCATCTGTGACATCGTCCCAAGCATGGTCGCCCATGAAGATAGATGTGAAGTACATAACGGATGTGCCCTCAGGTGAGCAGCCAGGGTTGGATTTATTGAGGCAAACAGTTGCCTGCATGTTGTTTGTTGCACGCTTCTCGCAGAGTTTAACCTGCTTGTTTTGATCCATAGTATCGAAGATGAAATATGTATGGTCATCAAGTCCGAGTTCTTCTGGAGATGCATCGAGGCCCAAGAAGAATGAGAAGCCCTTAGGGCCGAGCTTCAAGGAGTTGAGTTTCTTTGTCTGGAACTCTGGAACATCTTCCTTCGGAAGAAGCTTTGTATAAAGGGTGTATGGTGATGCATTACAAACGATATAATCACAGTTTATAATCTCGCCATCTTTAAGCTCAACGCCAAATACCTTGCCGCCACTTGTGATAATTTTCTTAACCTCACAGTTGTACCAAAGGTCTCCGCCGTGCTCCTCGAAAGCCTCTGCAAGAGCAGAAGAAATCTCGTGGCTACGAGATTTTGGAATAACAGGGCCATCGATAGCGTAAGCCTCAAACATTGTGAAGTAATGAAGGAATGACATCTCGTCAAAGCTTGTACCGAGGTAGAGCCAGTAGCCACCGAGGAAGTCGCGTGCTCTCTGTGGAATTTCAAACTTGTCAAACATCTCATTTACTTTGTAGCTTGCGCCGTCAATAAACTCATGATATTTGAAGAGAATGTCAGTGATAATCTGTGGCTTGAAGTCCGTAATCTCGCCGAGATAATCGATACCGAGATTCATGTTGTGCATTGTTGTAAAGAGTGCATCAACCTTATCGCGGCTGCCAGGACAATACTTCTCACAGGCATCGAGGATTTCCTCTCTGCCGACTGGCATTCTAAAGTCGATGTCTTCGCTCTTATCGAGTGAAATCATACGGAAACAGTCAGTGAGCGCAATCCAATCGATTTTATCGCCCACACCGATGTCGTCAAACTTGCGTTTGAGGTCGGCGCGAGGTGGATTGTAAGGTGCCATGTTGCAGAGTTCGTGAAGAGATGCTTCGAACTCGAAGCGTCCACGAACGAAGCTAGTTGCGCTACCGCCAGGGAGGTTGTGCTTCTCTACGAGAAGTACACGCTTGCCCTCTTTGGCGAGTTTTGCAGCGGCAACAAGGCCACCGTTACCCGCGCCGATAACGACAACATCATATTTTTTTGCCATAGGGATTCCCCTTTCAATAAAATTAAGTAACATTAAAACTATAGCATAAAACAAATTTTAATTAAATAAAAAAAGAGCCCAAAAAATGAACTCTTTTTTGTAATATTTATTCAACTTCTTCGTAGAGGTCGCCGACAATTTCGTCCCAGTTATCGACGAAAATATCAACAAGTTCAGGCTGATACATTTTTCCCTTGTTTTTAATCAGTTCTTCGATGCAAATGTCCTCAGTCAAATGGCGGCGGTAGCAACGGGAACTGAGCATTGCGTCTGTCGAGTCGCAAATAGCGATAAGTCTTGCCATATAAGGAATTTCTTCGCCCTCGAGTTTCATAGGATAACCCGTGCCATCCCAACGCTCATGGTGAGCAAGAATACCCTGTGCTATGTACTCGAGATCCTCACCTGCTTTTGTGATGATTTGCATGCCGATAAGGCAATGGCTTTTCATCTCATCCCATTGGTCGTCGTCAAGAGCACCAGGCTTTTTAAGTGTGGAATCTTGAATTCCAGCTTTACCGATGTCATGGATTGAAGCCGCAGTAGTTGCAACTGTTGTGAAAGCCGACGGAAGTCCTAAAACCTTGCAGAAATTTTCGCACATAATCGTCACACGTTCGGAGTGGTGTGCTGTGTAATCATCACGCGCCTCAAGGACTGCAACGATAGCAGTAAAAGCATTTTTATAAGGTCCAAGTTTTCTGTTTTGAGAGGTTGTCTCATACTTGTTATCTTTGGTGAGAGATTCAACAACTTTTTTCTTGAATCTCTCCTTCTCTTTTTCGAGTTCTTTCGCATCATTTGCAGCTTTAATCTCGGCAAGTTTCGCCTCTTTTAAAGCCAAATTTTGCGCTTTTATCGCTTCCCTCTCCTCCTGGAGAGCTTTCTTTGCAGCCTCTTTTTGCTCAAGCGCTATGCGCTTTAGCTCCTCGCTCTCAGCTTTGAGGCGTTCCTTTTCGGCAAGAGCTGCCGCTTTTGCCTCATCTTTTATGCGTTTCGCCTCTTCGCGTTTCAAGCGAGCCTCCTCTTTTGAGGCTGCAATCTTATCTTTTATAGCATCAGAATCGATGACGTCGAAAACGTCAAGTGCATCATCGAGAGCATCGATGACATAATTTATGTCTGTGCCATGCTTTTCCGATTCCTCTACTGCAAGATTTTCAATAGCGCCTTCTACTATTTCTTTTGAAGTGGAATTCAAATCTGCCATAATCGAACCTCTTTCAACAATATTACCCTTTGATTTTATAATACAAAATTCCTTATTTCAACCTTGACCTTTTAACTTCACTAAATTATAATAAACGAGTTATTTGGAGAGTTGTCCGAGCTGGCCGAAGGAGCACGATTGGAAATCGTGTAGATGGTTAAAGCTATCTCGTGGGTTCGAATCCCATGCTCTCCGCCAAAGAGTCCCCGATTGGGGACTCTTTTTTTGTTTTCAAGATATTGTGGTTCTTCATATTAAAATATACAATTTATATTGAAGTTGAAATTCATAAATGCTATAATTTGTGTATCTTTATTTAAGAAATACTATATAAAGGTTGTGTTGAGATTATGAAATGTCCATTTTGCAGTTTTGAAGAGAGCAGAGTAATTGACTCCCGTCCGACTGACGAGGGCGAGCGTATCAGAAGACGCCGCGAGTGCCTCAAGTGTGGAAAGCGCTTTACAACTTACGAGATAATTGAAACTGTTCCACTTATCGTTGTAAAGAAAGACAAGTCACGCGAGCTGTTCGACAGAAACAAGCTCATGGCTGGTATGCTCAGAGCTTGTGAGAAACGTCCTGTTTCTCTCCAAACAATCGAAGACGCTATCTCCGACATCGAATCAACTCTTCAAAATTCACTTGACCGTGAAGTAACATCTGACAAAATCGGTGAGCTCTGCATGCAAAAACTCAAGAGCATCGACGAGGTTGCTTATGTACGTTTTGCATCTGTTTACAGACAGTTTAGAGATGTAAGCACATTTGTAGAAGAAGTTTCAAAGCTTTTACAGGAGAAATAATTGACGCGAAATGATTAAAGATGAATTTTGGCGCTCATACCTACGCCTTGTAGTAGGTGGTGTTGCCCTTTCATTGATCTTTGAACTTTTCGAAGCGGTAGGTTCTAAGTTCTCAATAGGTTATTTAAAAATAATCGTCGAACTTATAGCCGTGATAATACTTGCTTTACTGCTCCGAAAGAAAAATATAATCAGAGAAATTCCTGTTTCCAGTGATGGCCTTTTTGCCATTACTCTTTTCCCTATTGCTTTGAATGTTTGGTGCAGTTTTGCTCCAATCAATTCTGAAATTATTTTGGAAGATTTATCCTTCACCACTTTGGACCTTGTTCTCAGTGTCCTTTGGAAGCAAATCTTCTTCATTGGCATAGGAACAGCACTTTTCAAAAAGCACAGAAATTTCAAGCCATCAGTAAAAGAGATGCTGACAATAGTTTCTGCATTTACTTTTTCCTGTTTTGTCGATGGCTTTAGCATCGAACTCATACAAAGTTTTTGTGTCGCACTTCTCTGTCTTGCACTTTACCTTAAGACCAAAAGCCTTGATCTCCCTATTTCATTTGCGCTTCTCCACGCACTTTCAACACAATTCTTTTCATATCTCTCCAGGACATCTCATGTTATGGAAGAGCCATATTATTTGATAATTTATTTATCAAATGCACTTATCATTTTCCTCATTGCTTGTGGCATTTTGAACTTCAATGGATTTTTACCATCACGCCGCGAGTACAACTAAAATTGGAGGCTCATTATGACTGAGTTTCATAAGACAAGTCGTGAATATCATCCCGAAAACACAATAATCGAGGTTGGTGGCACCAGAATCGGTGACGGCAGCCTTTCTATAATTGCTGGTCCTTGTGCCATAGAGTCAAAGGACCAGATTATGAATATTGCAAAGGCTGTAAAGGCTGCTGGTGCCACGATGCTTCGCGGCGGCGCTTTTAAGCCAAGAACATCGCCATACACCTTCCAAGGCCTTGAAGGTGAAGGCCTTCGGTTCCTTGTAGAAGCTGGCCGCGAAGTCGGTCTTCCTACAGTGTCCGAAATTACAGACGCATCTCAGCTTTCACTCTTTGATGACATAGACATAATCCAAGTCGGTGCTAAAAACATGCAAAACTTTGGACTTCTCCATGTCCTCGGAAAGCAAAATAAGCCGATTCTTTTAAAGCGTGGTTTCGGCGCAACCTACGAAGAAGTTCTCTCCTCTGCCGAACATATCATGGCGTCAGGTAACGAGAACATCATTCTTTGCGAACGTGGAATTAGAACCTTTGAGACTTATACAAGATTTACTTTTGACGTCTCCTCAGTTCCCGCTCTCAAATCGCTCACACATTTGCCAGTTATCGCAGACCCGTCCCATCCTGCTGGTCGTTTTGAACTTATCGAGCCGCTCTCCCTCGCAGCTGTCGCTGCAGGTGCAGACGGTCTCATAATCGAAGTACACGACCACCCAGCTGACGCGCTCTGCGACGCAAGTCAGGCATTAAAGCCTGACAAGTTTAGCATCATAGTTGAAAAAGCTAAAGGAGTACACAAGGCTATCAATGAATAAGAGTAACATCAAAATCGGTAACAACCTCCTTTCAAACTGTGGTGAGCTTATCAGCACAGTTTGGAAAGCGCGTAAAATTGCTATCGTTACCGACACAAATGTTGCACCCCTCTACCTCAAAACAGTTGTATCCTCGCTTGAGGACAGCGGTTTTGAAGTTGTAAGTATCATTTTGCCTGCAGGTGAATTTGTAAAATCCCTTGATTCTTACAAGGAACTTTTAGAATTTCTTTCAAAAAATGAAATCACCCGCTCCGATTTACTTATAGCCCTCGGTGGTGGTTCAATCGGAGACCTCTCAGGTTTTACAGCATCTACCTACCTTCGAGGAATAAGTTACATCCAAATTCCTACAACGCTTCTCGCTATGGTAGATTCCTCAATTGGAGGTAAGACTGGAATTGACCTGCCCTTTGGCAAAAATCTCTGTGGTGCATTTTATGACCCTCTTCTTGTCATAGACGACATCGATACCCTCTCCACCTTATCAGATGATGATTTCAAAAACGGCCTTGCCGAGATTTTAAAATATGGAATTTTAGACAACAAGGCGATTATCGAACTTTTAAAGTCCGACTCATACAAAGAAAACATCAATATTCTAATTGACGAATCAATCATAACTAAATTCAAATATTGCCAGGGTGACGAGCATGATTTTGGAAAGCGTCATTTCCTAAATCTCGGTCACACAATAGGCCACGCTATCGAGTTTGTCAGCAACTATGAAATCCCTCATGGCTTTGCCGTTTCAATTGGCACTTGTGCAATGCTTCGTGCATTTGAAGCCTATGGCGATATAACACCATTTGATGCAAGACAAATCGAGGACCTCTACAAAAAGCTTGAACTTCCAACCACATGCAATCTCGACTCAAGTGAACTTTTAAAAGCTACACTTCTCGACAAGAAGCGTAGCGGTCAATGTATCGATATAATCGTACCTATAAAAATAGGTGCTTGTGAAATTAGAACAATTGACGTATCTGAACTTCAAAACATAATTCGTCTCGGAGTGAACTGAATGATTCTCGAAATTACTCCTTCTCCTCTCTTTGGAGAAGTAAAAGCGATAGATAGCAAATCCGAACTTCATAGAGATCTTATCTGTGCTGCGCTCGCCGACAAGCCTTGTACTTTGTACCTTGCTGGTGGCCATGCTTCGCATATTGCAAACGATGTAAAGACAACCATCGATTGTCTCACTGCGCTCGGCGCAACAATCGATGTTGCAGAGTCAACTATTGTTGTCACACCAATAAATGAAGTACCTCCTCATCCTGTACTCGACTGTAAGGAGAGCGGTTCAACACTCCGTTTTCTAATGCCAGTTGCAACTGCACTTTGTGACGAGGTCACATTTGAAGGCAACGCAAGACTTTCAGAGCGCCCTATAGGCAGTCTTAAAAATGCTATGGAAGCTCACGGCGTTGAATTTTCATCAGCAGTTCTCCCTTTTACAACAAAAGGAAAACTTCATGGCGGTAATTTTGAAGTAACCGGAGACCTCAGTTCTCAATATGTTTCTGGTCTTCTTCTAACCCTTCCACTCTTTGAAGAAGAGAGTTCAATTTCACTCACAACTCCTCTTCTCTCACGTGGATATGTCGACATCACCGTCACTGTACTTTACAAGTTTGGAGTTACTGTGCTTCAAATGGCAGACGACACCTATAAGACATTCCCGAGCAAAAATACCGAAAAAGCATTTGTGAGCCCAGGACGCATAAAAGTCGAAGGCGACTGGTCAAACTCCGCTTTCTTTTATGTTGCAAACTTCCTCGGCAATGAGGTAACAATAAACAACTTGAATTTCATGTCGCTTCAACGTGACAAAAAAATTGTAGATTTTTTAAATCTTTATCAGGCAAATTCAAACGAGGAGCAGCTCTTCGGTGCAAAGTCCTATGAATTTGACCTCTCGCAAGTACCAGATTTGCTCCCTGCTCTATCAGTTGCAGCCGCATTCGCGGATGGCACCACTACGATAAACGGTGCCGCAAGACTGAGGCTTAAAGAGAGCGACAGACTTATGTCTGTCTCAGCTCTCATAAATTCCCTCGGCGGAAAGGCCGAGGACACAGCCGATGGCATTGTTATTTATCCGCAACCACTCGTCGGCGGCACGGTTGAGTCGTTCGGTGACCACCGAATTGTTATGGCTGCAACAATAGCAGCAACACGTTGCACTGAGCCTGTAATAATCAACGAGGCTCGTGCTATAGACAAGTCCTATCCTTCATTCTTTGAGGATATTAAAGCACTTGGAGGAATAATAAATGTCATTTGATATTAAAGTCTTCGGTGCATCGCACGACAAAGAGATTGGGCTTTGTGCGAATGGCCTTCCAAGTGGCGAAGAGATAAGCCTTGAAGTCCTTCAAGAGTTTCTCGACAGAAGAAGGCCTGGCACAAGCGATTCTGTTTCACAGAGAAAAGAATTCGACACACCAAAGTTTATCTCTGGTATAAAAGTACAAGACGATAACACTTTGATTACAACAGGTGAACCTTTCGAAGTAAGAATAGAAAATACCGATGTACGTCAAAGTGACTACTCAGACCTCCTCTACACACCTCGTCCAGGTCATGCCGATTTCACCGCCTACACAAAGTACGGTCTTGACTACGACATGTCAGGTGGCGGTGAATTTTCAGGTCGCATGACCGCACCATTTTGTGTGCTTGGAGGTATGTGCCTTCAAGTCCTTGACCGGCACGGTATTAAAATTTCTGCCTATATCGCCGAGACCGGCGATATAGAAAAAGCCATCGAAGATGGCGACTCTGTCGGCGGCATAGTAGAATGCCAAATCGACGGACTCCCTGCTGGAATTGGAGGTCCAAATGTGAGTGGTCTCGAGAGCAGACTCTCTCGAAACATTTTTGCAATTCCAGCCGTTAAAGGCATCGAATTTGGCATAGGTTTTGCCGCCGCCAACCTCCGTGGCTCAGAGTGTAACGATGAGTTTATAATCGAAGATGGCAAAGTTGTTACAAGGACCAACAACTGTGGTGGCATTCTCGGTGGAATTTCAACTGGTATGCCGATAATCTTCCGTGTGGCATTTAAGCCTACCCCGTCCATTTCCAAAGAACAAAAAACAGTAAATCTTAAGACTTTGGAAGAGACAACAATTTGCATAAGCGGTCGCCATGACCCTTGCGTAGTGCCTCGCGCATTACCAGTTGTAGAAGCCATGGCAGCCATAACAATAACAGAGATCTTACAAGAGGAGAAAAAATTATGATTGAAAACCTAGAAGAAGTAAGAGATCAAATAGACGCCCTTGATAGTGAAATACTTGATAGTTTTCTCAAAAGAATGCAACTTTCAGAAGAGATTGCAGAATTCAAAGTAGAACACAATATGCCTATCGAGGACACAACTCGTGAGGCTCAAATAATTGAGAACATCATTCTGCACAGTGACAATTTTGCAAATTATTCCACTGCTCTCTTTAGAACAATCCTCGAACTTTCAAAGGATTATCAGGAGCATTGGATTAAAGAATACAACGAGGACCAAAAACGCAAGGTCGTTCAAATGCCTGGCGTCTATGGTCTTATCGGTCAAAACCTTGGCCACTCCTTCTCCGAGCAAATGCACAAGGAGCTCGGCATTCGTGGCAAGGTAGCATACGACTACAAAATTTATGACATAAAGCCAGAAGGACTTGATGCATTCCTCGCAAGAGAGGACATCCAAGGTCTCAACGTAACTATCCCTTACAAAACCGCAGTACTCGCCTTCTGTCAGGAGATTTCTGAAGAAGTACTTCGAATTGGCGCTGCAAACACTGTAGTTATGAAAAAGGGCAAACTCTGCGCCTACAACACAGACCTTGCTGGCTTTAAATATATGGTTCAAAAGTCAGATATCGATGTCACTGGCAAGAAGTGCGTAATCCTCGGCAACGGTGGTGCTTCAAAAGCTGCACAATGTGGTCTTCAAGACCTCGGCGCAAGACAGATTGTAATAATCGAGAAGAATGCAAAAACTGCTCTTGATAACAATCTCGATGCCGATATACTTGTAAACTGCACACCAGTCGGCATGTATCCTGACAACCTTCATTCAATTGTAAAGCTCAAGAAATTCCCAAGACTCTCTGGCGTTATCGATGTGGTTTACAACCCACTTCGCACACAGCTTATGCTCGACGCTGAACAGCTCGGCATCCCTTGTGTCGGTGGTCTTTCAATGCTTGTAGCACAAGCAAGAGAGAGTTACAACCTCTTCTTTGGAAGAAGTATGATAGATGCCACTTGTGAAGACGTCATCGACCTTCTCCGCAAGCAAAACGAAAATGTAATTCTCACTGGTATGCCTGGTTGTGGCAAGACCTCCCTTGCAGAGCGTCTTGGAGAAATCACAGGTAAAGATGTCATCGACATAGACAAAGTAATTGAAGCGCAGGAGCACCGCTCAGTCGCTGAAATAATCACAAAATTCGGCGAAGACGAATTTAGAAAACTTGAGCACCTTGCAATTCTTGACAACTGCAAACTGAGTGGCAAGATTATTGCTCTCGGCGGTGGTGCAATTCTTGACCGCGAGAACTACCCTGCTCTTCATCAGAATGGTAAAATCTTCTTCATCCGTCGTGATGTTGATTTACTTCCAACTGATGACCGTCCTCTTTCTAAGAGTCCAGAGACTCTTAAAGAGATGCAAAAAATCAGACTCCCACTGTATCAGGATGCTGCGGACGTTGAAATTGAGAACAACGGCAGCCTAGACGATGCAGTAGAAGCAATTCTTAAATACATTAAATAGGAGTGACTAAATTGATTGGCGTTTGGAGTTACACTGTAATTCTTACTTATGTCGGACTTATAAGTGCAGTGATTGGTATTTCATGTTCTGCACTTTACATTGAAGGTACTATAACTTCCCTTCTTATCCCAATTTGTTGTCTTCTTTTCTCTGGCTTCTGTGATATGTTTGACGGACGCATCGCCCGGTCAAAGAAAAACAGAACAGAGCGCGAAAAGAATTTCGGTATAGAGATTGACTCTCTCTGCGACGACATTTGCTTTGGCATGCAACCTGCGATGATAGCTTTCGCTATCTCGCCGAACCGATACCTCGGTATTGTCGCTGCCGCTATGCTCGTCCTTTTCGGAATCGTACGCCTCGCCTATTTCAACGTTGTTGAAATGGAGCGTCGGTCCGACCCAGACAACGACGACCACACATACAAAGGTCTCCCTATTACATCTTCCGCACTTATCATTCCATTTTTCTACATCCTTTATCTTGTAATAGGAGAAGGATTTGCAATCGCAATTCCAATTGTTACAATCATCACATCTATCCTTTACATCACACCATTCACACTTAAAAAGCCTGGCACAAAAGTTGTATATTTAATCACTGTTTTAGGTATTGTTGCAGTAGCTAGTTTGTTATTATTGTCAAAACATTAACAAATAATGCACTTGCAAAAGCCCCTATAACACATTAAAATATTAGTATCTTAATAAGGAGGATTGTTTCATGGCTTACAAAATTACAGACACATGCGTAGCTTGTGGTTCTTGCAAAGATGGTTGCCCAGTAGAAGCTATTTCTGAAGGCGATATCTATAAGATCGACGCTGCTACATGCATCGACTGTGGTTCATGCGCTGACACTTGCCCAACAGGAGCAATCGAGCAGGCATAATCGCAAAATTATTAAGACGAAAGACCGAAGTTCACTTCGGTCTTTTTTCTTGAGAAGGTAAATTATGAAAGACGAATACATTGAAGACCTCGGTAATAATGTTAAAGTAATCTGTTCCTCTGACCATGCTTTTGGAACGGATGCTATTCTCCTTGCAAATTTTGCAAATCCAAAGAAGTCCGACAAGGTAATTGACCTCGGCACTGGTTGTGGCATTATCCCCCTCCTCTTTTTTAGGGATGGTGTCAAAGACATAACTGGTATCGACATTCAAAAAAAAGCCATAGACCAATTTTCTCGTTCAATACCAAGCGACTCAGAAATCAAAGCCTATTGTCTTGACTTAAAAGAAATAGGAAGTAATAAAGAAATAAAAAAAGGTTCATATGACGTAGTCACAATGAACCCTCCTTATAAAATAGCTGGGACTGGCATTTTGTCAGAGGCAACGCCTGAGCAAATAGCGAGGCATGAAATTGCCTGCACGATTAAAGACGTCGTAAAGGCCGCAAACGAGCTTTTGAACTTCGGCGGTAGACTTTGCCTTTGCAACCGTCCAGAGCGTCTCTGCGATGTCATAGCAGAGATGAGGGCAGGTGGCATTGAGCCAAAGTCTCTGCGCTTCGTTCAAAAGCGTCCAGACACGGCGCCTTGGCTTTTTCTAATTGAAGGCAAGAAAGGTGCAAAACCTTTCATTCAAATTCTTCCACCACTAATTATCCAAGACGAAAGTGGCAACGACTCAAAAGAGCTCGTCCAGATCCTTGGAAAGTATAGAGAAAAATAAAAAGAGACCTCCCAAAATTTTTGGGAGGTCCTATTTTTATTGTATAGCTTTGTAGATGTCACCTTTTTTAAGGCCAGTCTGTTTTGCCACTGTTTTTGCAGCATCATTCTTCGACATGCCTTTTAAAACAAAGTCCTGTGCCATAAGAACTGCAGACTCAAGTGTCACCTCTTCTGACTTGTCCTCTTTTGCGCCGGCAATGATTAAAACAATCTCACCTTTTAAGTTGTTGTCGGGATAAGCTATGACAGCCTCAGACAAAGTTGTTTTGATGACTTCTTCGTGAATCTTAGTAAGTTCACGAACAATCGCTATTTCGCGGTCTCCGAGCGTCTCGTAGAGGTCGCGGAGCGTTGCCGACAACTTATGAGGTGCCTCATAAAAAATCATTGTACGGCGCTCACAGCGAATATCATCGAGATGTTCGCGCCTTGACTTCTTATTGACACTTAAAAAGCCCTCAAAAGTAAAACGGCCGTTGTCCATACCAGAGATTGCAAGAGCTGTGGCGAAAGCCGTTGGGCCCGGAACGGACTCAACGGGTATGCCGAAACTATGACATGCCTTTACAAGTTCCATACCTGGGTCAGAGATAGCCGGCATACCAGCGTCCGATACAAGGACGCAGTTTTCGCCAGACATAATTCGACTTATAATCTCATCTTCCCTATCATACTTATTGTGTTCATAGTATGAGACGAGAGGCTTTTTTATCTCAAAATGATTGAGAAGTTTTAAAGTTACTCTGGTATCCTCCGCTGCAACAAAGTCGCAAGATGACAACACTGAGATAGCCCTCGGTGAAAAATCACTGAGGTTCCCTATCGGTGTTCCCATTACAAAAAGTTTACCAGCCATAATTAAACATTAAACCTAAAGAGTACTACATCGCCATCCTGCATGACATACTCTTTTCCTTCCGAACGAATAAGACCTTTCTCTCTTGCTGCGGCAAGTGAGCCACAGTCAAGAAGGGTCTGGTAGTTTATAACCTCAGCGCGAATGAAACCGCGCTCGATGTCCGAGTGAATCTTTCCGGCAGCCTTCGGCGCCTTCGTGCCTTTCTTGATTGTCCAGGCACGAACTTCAGGCTCGCCGGCTGTGAGGAAAGACATAAGACCGAGCAGGTCGTATGAGCGCTGAATAAGGAGGTCAAGACCACCCTTTTCAATACCGAGGTCTGAGAGGAACATCTCCTTCTCCTCTTTTGAGAGTTCAGCAATCTCAGCTTCCATCTGCGCACAGATAGGAAGTGTCTCTGAGCCCTCAGCATCAGCAATAGCTTTTACAGCAAGATATCGAGCATTGGACTCAATACCGCCGAGGAAGTCATCCTCGCCCATATTACAAGCGTAAATTACAGGCTTGAAAGTTAAAAGATTAAAGTCAACAAGACTTGCTTCCTCTTCCTCAGTAAGTTCTACTGTGCGTGCACATTTGCCATCTTCAAGTGCAACTTTAAATCTATTTAAGATTTCAAGTTCCTTTGCAAGGGACTTGTCACCCTTCATAGCCTTTTCAACACGAACTATCCTCTTCTCAAGGATTTCCATGTCAGAGAGAATAAGTTCAAGGTTTATTGTCTCAATGTCTCGGGCTGGGTCGATTGAGCCCTCGACATGAACTATGTCGTCGTTCTGGAAGCAGCGTACAACGTGGATTATTGCGTCCACCTCACGAATGTGAGAGAGGAACTTGTTACCGAGCCCTTCACCCTGTGAAGCGCCTTTTACAAGTCCTGCAATATCCACAAACTCCACGCTTGCCGGAACGACTGATTTCGGCTTGTAGAGCTCTACAAGCCTATCGAGGCGCTCGTCTGGTACTGCAACAACTCCCACGTTTGGCTCTATCGTGCAAAACGGGTAGTTTGCAGACTGCGCGCCCGCATTAGTTATAGCATTAAAAAGTGTACTTTTACCAACATTAGGTAAACCTACGATTCCAAGTTTCATTTAAACAAACACCTCAAACGAAAATCAATCTATAAAAATAATGGTCGGAGTGGCGGGATTCGAACCCACGGCCTCCTGCTCCCGAAGCAGGCGCGCTACCATCTGCGCTACACCCCGACATCAAACAACCCACTTATTATAATATAAAGAAAGGGACTTCGCAAGAAGCCCCTTCTCTTTTATTTACAAATTAGAATTCCTTTTTCTTAAGAACTACTGCACCAGCTGCGCTGCAAATTGCCATTACTACGAATGGAGCAACTACTGTTGCATCGCCTGTTG
>R04__coassemble_393_pt1 | contig 16028 bp, 14 predicted proteins | sample R04__metabat2_low_PE_025 | metagenome-assembled genome bin R04
TTATCCTTCCGCTAGAAAATAAAAAGTTAGCCACTCATGGTTGCTAAAAAAAATCTGGAGAAAAGAATGAATAGAAAAATAAGGAAAAGAGAGAGTCCAAACCCTATTTCTCTCCAATCCTTATAGTCTTCTAATTTCCTATTAAAAATAAAACTCTCCCTATTATTAGGGAAGATAACTCCTAAAATTAAAGGACTCCTAAAAATCCTCTTTCCAAAAAGGTATAATATCAAATACAATTTAATAATTTTAAAGTTTTCTCGTCACAACCTTCCTTTGAAACTGTAGAATATTTGGTTAGATTTAGAAAAGTTCATGAGGATTTGTTTTGTGTTGCTTGACATAGGTGTTAGAAGTAAATATAATTGTAGTACAAATTTATACTACTTTTTGGAGATGGTAGAATGTTAATCAATACTGAAAATATATTTTCTATGACAGATGCAAATAGAAATTTTACAAATATTGCTCATACTGTTGACAAAAATGGTGAGGCTATAATTTTTAAGAACAACAAGCCAATGTATGTGGTTTTAAATGCAGAAAAAGTTGGTTTAGGTTTTGAACTTACAGATGATGAAAAAATCGATATTGTTGCAAAGCGAGTGCTCGATAGATATATTGATGCATTTAAGGAGTTGGCAAAATGATTAAGTTTAGCAAAGAAAAAGTTTTACTCCTTCATCAGATAATGGCAGAAGCAACTGGTGGAAGTGTCGGAGTCAGAGACGAAGCACTTCTTGATTCTGCCCTTGAAGGCTGCTTTGCAACCTTTGATGGAAAGGAACTTTATCCATCAAAAGAAGAGAAGGCAGCTCGCCTTGGATATTCATTGGTCTCCAATCATGCATTTGTTGACGGAAACAAAAGAATAGGTGTTCATATTATGCTCTCTTTCTTGGAAGTAAATGGCATTAGAATCGAAGCAACAAACGAGGACATTGTTTCTCTCGGTCTTTCTCTAGCAGACGGAACTATGAATCAAGAGCAATTGCTTGACTGGATAAATGAACATTCAAGAATTTGAGAATTTTAGTGCCTAGGATTTTGGCATGGAAAGCATCAATTTATAAAATTTCAAGCAAAAAGGGCTCCCGGCTGGGAGCCCTTTTTTGTTTTGCTTTTCTTTTGTTGCGATTTTAATTTTGATTCACTTTTTTAAAGCTTAAGAGTGAAGCGGTCGCCGAGGATGTAGAGGTGCGAGGTGTGGAGTGGGCGACCCTTTTGGTCATAGACCACCTCGAAAACGAAGAGAAGAGGTGTGTCGTTCTTTACATCCAAAAGGGAGGCTTTGTTCTCATCTGCATAGATGAGAGACACCTCGTTTGAGGCAAATGTAGGATTTACACCATAGGTGCCGAGCACCTCGTAAAGAGAACCTCTAAGGTCAGTTTCAATGAGATAAGAAAATGCCGTAGTAAAATGATTTCGTTCAATCATAACTGGTTCGCCGTCTGCGAAGCGGAGGCGATCTATCTCAACAACTCGAGCGTTTTCTGCAACCTTCAAATGTTTTACATCTTCCGCACTTGCCTTCACTGTTCGGGCGCCAATCACTTTTGATGATGGCTTCTTTCCAAGGAGTTCACAAGTGAGATGAAAACTGTTGACGGGTTTTTCGTTTATGACAACTGACTTCTCGGTGACAAAGGTGCCTTTGCCCTGGTGGCGAGTGAGGATGCCGTCGTCACAAAGGATTTCAACCGCTTTGCGAACTGTGATACGTGAGACGGAATACGTCTCACACAGTTCGAGTTCGGTTGGAATCTTTGCGCCCGGCTTGTACTTGCCACCAGCAATATCGGCTTTGAGCCTCTCTACTATTTGGGTGTAGAGAGGCTCTTTTACATCTCTTTTAATTTTAGAATTTTTCATTGACATAAATAAAAAATTCTCTTTCTAGAATTTGAGGCCAATTTTGTTGGCGAGGTCTTCCTCGAGGAAAACGTATGCATCGCGGTGCATCTTCATGAAAGTTGCTGGGCAGTGTGGGTCGAGTTTGTCTTCAAGAAGGAGTTTTGTTGCAGCTTCAACCTTGTTGCCAGAGATGATCATGAGAAGTGTCTTTGCCTGCATGATCTGGCCCATACCCATTGTGAATGCGCGTCTTGGAACGTCATCCTTTGATGCGAAGAAACGTGCATTTGCATCGATTGTAGACTCGTCGAGTGTCTCCATGTGAGCCTTGTCCCAAAGTGTGTCACCTGGCTCGTTGAATGCGAGGTGGCCGTCAGGACCAACACCGAGTACTTGGATTTCAGTTACACCACTGTCGATAACATCGTTGAATTCTTTGAGGTTCTCCTCTGCATCGCCGATGCCCTTTGCAACATAAGTGTTAGCCTTGTCTATGTTGATATGGTTGAAAAGATTGTCGTCCATGAAATATCTGTAGCTCTGGTCGTGTGTACCCTCGAGGCCTACATATTCGTCAAGATTTACAGTTGTAATCTTGGAGAAATCAAGGCCCTCGTCCTTGCAACGACGAGCGAGTTCTTTGTACATGCCAACTGGTGAAGAACCAGTTGCAAGACCAAGACGGCAAGATGGAAGTTCACGTACACGAGCGTCGATTATATCGGCAGCCTTCTTTGAGAGATCTTCATAATCTTTACAAACTATAACTTTCATAATTTACACTCCTTTATCTTTTGGCAACTATGTTGTCTTTGTCTTTGTAAATGTGATTTTCTGGGATAACTCCGCGGACGCAGGATACTGGGTAGATGTTGCAGTTCCTGCAAACGACCGTGCCAGGGTTTAGGACGCTGTTGCAGCCGACTTCAACGAAGTCGCCGAGCATAGCGCCAAATTTTTTGCGGCCGGTCTCGAGCATCTCACCCTCGTTGTTTACAACAACATTCAACTTGTCGCTCTTTACATTACTTGTAATTGAGCCTGCGCCCATGTGGCTCTTGTAGCCGAGGATGGAGTCGCCGACGTAGTTGTAGTGCGGCACCTGAACGTTATCAAAAATGATTACATTTTTGAGTTCAGTTGAGTTGCCTACAACGCAGTTCTCGCCGACGAGGGCAGAGCCACGGATGAAGGCGCACTGGCGAACCTCTGTGTCCTTGCCGATTATGCAAGGACCATGGATGTACGCCGTCTGCCAGACCTTGCAGGTCTTGTGAATCCAGACGTCATCTTCAGGATGGTCATACTCGGAGAGATCAAGTGTCTTGCCTATCTCAAGGATTAAATCGGAAATGCCCGAGAGGGCTTCCCATGGGTAAGTGAATCCTTTGAGATAATCGGCGGCAACAGTATGAGTGAGATCATAAAGATCTGTAATTTTAATGTTTGCCATTTTCCTACCCCACTATTTTATCTCTTTTAAGTGTCCAGATTTCTTCATAGCGTCGATGATGTAGTCGACTCTCTCCTCACACTCTTTGTCAGTGCCTGCCTCTGCCATTACACGAAGCACTGGCTCCGTGCCTGACTTACGAAGAAGTACACGGCCGTTGTCGCCGAGTGCCTTCGTGCAGTCTGTAACGGCAGCCATGACTGCAGGGTCATTGAGTGTGCCGTCCTTGTCGTCGACTACAACATTTTTAAGTACCTGTGGATACATGTGTACGTCCTCAGCAAGAATTGAAAGAGGAAGCTGTGTGTCAACGAGGATGTTCATCATCATAACAGCTGTGATGAGGCCGTCACCTGTGTGAGCATACTTGCGGAAAATGATGTGACCTGACTGCTCACCACCTATAAGGTGGTCATAGGTCTTCATGTTCTCATAAACATAGCGGTCACCTACTGCTGTCTTCTCGTAGCCGATACCGCACTTATCAAGTGCCTTGTAGAGGCCGAAGTTTGACATTACTGTCGTAACTACTGTGTGTGATGGAAGCTGGCCATGTGCTTTTAAATATTTTGCGGCGATGTACATGATAACGTCGCCGTTTACTTCGTTGCCGAGCTCGTCAACAGCGAGGCAGCGGTCGGCGTCTCCGTCAAAAGCAAAACCTACGTCGAGGTTGTTCTCAGCAACGAACTTCTTCAGTCCTTCGATGTGAGTTGAACCAGCATTCATGTTGATGTTAGTGCCGTTTGGTTCGTTGTTGATAACGTAGGTTTTTGCGCCGAGAGCCTGGAAGACCGACTGCGCTATCATCCAAGAAGCACCATTTGCACAGTCGAGTCCGACTTTGCAATTTTCAAGGCTCTTTGGAGCGAGGTTTGTAAGATAACCGATGTAACGGTTACGACCGTTGTAGAAGTCGACTGTCTTACCAATCTTGTCCTCTGTTGCGAAAGGAATTTCTTCTACTTCGCCATCGATGTATTTCTCAACTTCGTCGAGGAAATCATCTTCCATCTTCTCGCCGTTATCATTCATAAGCTTGATACCGTTATCGAAGTATGGGTTGTGTGAAGCGGAGATCATAACACCACAGTCGAAGTTCTCTGTTCTTGTGATATATGAAACGCAAGGAGTTGTTGTAACGTGGAGAAGGTATGCGTCGCAGCCTGAGCTTGTAATACCAGATGCGAGTGCTGCCTCATAAGTGTAAGAAGAGAGACGAGTGTCCTTTCCTATTACAATCTTTGCGCCTTCGTGTTTTTTGCTATAATACCAGCCGATAAAACGGCCGATTTTGAATGCGTGCTCGGCAGTCAAATCAACGCCTGCCTTACCACGGAAACCATCAGTGCCAAAATACTTACCCATTATTTGACCCCTTTCAATTGTTCTTACATTGTTCCCAAAATGAAACAAATTTATACTAATTATAATAATATTTTGCCGTGTGTCAACATAACATTATATAACATTATAAAACGGGGTTGAAGATATCCCCTCTCCAAGCGGAGAGGGGAACTTATTATTTCTTAAGGCGTTTGTCGGATTTGACAGCGAGGCGGGTGCCGATGCGCTGGAAAATCTCGACAATCAGGACGAGGAGGATAACAGCAATAAACATTACAAGGTACTTGTAACGGTAGTAGCCGTAGTTTATCGCGATTTTTCCGAGTCCGCCGCCGCCGATGATTCCGGACATTGCGGAGTAACCGAGGATTGTTGTGATTGCTATAGTTGCATTGGATATGAGAGATGGGATGGACTCCGGTATCATGACCTTTACAATTATTTGTAAAGGTGTGGCGCCGGTGCTCTGTGCCATCTCGATTATGTTAGGGTCGACCTCACGAAGTGAGCTCTCGACCAGTCTCGCAATGAACGGGAAGGCGGCTATGACAAGTGGCACAATCGATGCCACTGTACCGACAGATGTGCCGACAATCGCACGAGTTAGAGGAATTACCAAAATCATCAAAATAAGGAATGGTACTGAACGGAGGATGTTGATGATAACTCCGAGGATTGTCATCAGCCACTTTGGAAGCGGAAGAACGCCGTTCTTCTCGCCTGCAACGAGGAGGACTCCGAGTGGGAGGCCTATGATTATTGCGATGAGTGTTGAGAGAATAGTGACGTAGAGAGTCTCCCAAATTGCTGTCGCAAATTCACTTTGAATAATAGCGAGGGCCTCATTCCAAGCCTCGGCTGTAAAAGCTTTACTGAGCATCGCTCTCCACCTCCTCAACTATTACATCTTCAACGGCTTCGAGATATTCTCTTGCTTTTTCTTTGTCCTCTTCTGAACCCATAATTCCAAGGATCATGTTGCCGTAGGCACGCTCGCCTATCGACTTTGTTGAAGCGCCAAGGATTGACGCTTCAATGCCGAGGTCCTTCGCGAGCTGTGCGATAAGCGGACGCTCGGTTGCAACGGCTCCGTTGAAAACAACGCGGATGCGTTGTTCGCCTTCTCGAAGTGCCAAAATATCCGGATTTACGCCACCGTCAGGGTAAACGAGGTGGCGTGCAGCGGATGATTTTGGATGCGAGAATACGTCTGCAACTTCGCCTTCCTCAACTACAACACCGTCCTCTAAGATTGCGACTCTGTCGCAGATCTCTTCTACAACGGACATCTGGTGTGTGATGATAATACAAGTGATACCGAGATTCTTGTTTATGTCTTTTATGAGTTCCAAAATCTGGTGCGTTGTCTTTGGGTCAAGTGCAGAGGTCGCCTCGTCACAGAGGAGTACCTTTGGATTGGTTGCGAGCGCACGAGCAATAGCGATACGCTGTTGCTGGCCGCCGGAAAGCTGCGCAGGATAAGCGTTTGCTTTGTCTGGAAGTCCAACTGTTTTAAGAAGTTCCATCGCGCGCTTTTCGGCGTCTGCCTTTTTAACACCTGCGAGCTCAAGCGGGAAGCAGATGTTTTTAAGGCAGGTGCGCTGCATCAAAAGATTGAAGCTCTGGAAAATCATAGTGACTTCCTTGCGCTTTGCGCGAAGCTCAGATGCTGAGAGCGCACCCATATCGACCCCGTCGATAATGACGGAGCCTACGCTTGGGCGCTCGAGCATATTTATACAACGTACCAAAGTACTTTTACCTGCACCGGACATGCCGATGATTCCATAAATGGAGCCATCCGCAATTGTGAGGTTGACGTCCTTTAGGGCCTCAACCTCACTCTCAGTACCTATAAAAGTCTTGGAAAGATTTTTAATCTCAATCATTTTTCCACCGACTTTAAAAATTATTCACCTTTGATTGCATCAAGAGATGTCTGTTTGCCAAGATAAATACCCATAGGCTCATGGTGAACAGCAATAGCTGAAACGAGGTGTGTTCCATTCTCAGCGTTGAAGTTCTCAAGGTATGGGATGTGCTGGAAGTAGTTTGCATCATATTCGCCAGATTCAACAACGTTGTTTGGCTGGATATAATCTGTGAACTCTGTAATCTTAAGAGTGATATCCTGCTTTGCAAGTACCTCTGCAACAACCTTTAAGATGTCACAGTGTGGTGTTGGGGATGCAGCGATTGTGATTGTTGTACCAGCGAGTGCTTTGTAGTCAACTGTTGGGTCAATACCGTCATCAGTAGGATCAACAAGGTCGCATACTACTGCGCCGTTGTAGGTTTCTTCGATGTAGTCAACAACTGCCTTGCTGTTTGTAGCAGCAACGAGAGCTTTGATTTTATCGGAGCTTTGTGTGCCGTCTTTAACAGCTATGATGTTTGGATAAGAAACATCGGTGCCCTCTGTTGTTACAGGTGAAAGACCAGCAGCGATTGCATAGTTAGAATTGATGATAGCGTAGTCAACGTCCTGAAGAACTGAAGGAAGCTGAGCTGCTTCTACTTCTTTGAATTCAAGACCATAAGGGTTGGACTCGATGTCAAGAACTGTTGCTTCAACATCGCTGTCGCCTAAGTCTTTGAGTGTGATGTATCCGAGTGACTCAAGGAGTTCAAGTGCGCGAGCTTCGTTTGTAGGGTCATTTGGAATACCGATTACAATTGCAGAACTCTTCTGACAACCTGTAAGGCCGAGGCAGAGAGACATTGCAAGTGCGAAAACTAAAACAAGTGATATTGCTCTTTTCATTTTAATATCTCCTTTTTCTTTAAATAAGACTTTTTAATTTTACTATAACAAAGACTGTAAAGTCAATTATTCGTACATAGGTGTGGAGAGGTAGCGGTCACCGGTGTCAGGGAGGATGGCAACGATAGTTTTGCCATCGTACTTCGGTGACTTCGCGAGCGTCAGTGCGGCATGGAGGGCAGCACCGGAGGTGATGCCGACAAGGATGCCCTCACGACAAGCGAGCGCACGGCCGGCAGAATAGGCCTCCTCCTCGGATACAGTGATAATTTCATCGATGAGATTTTGGTCCAAAATCTCTGGGATGAAATTGGCTCCGATGCCCTGAAGGCCATGTGAGCCGGCCACCCCTTTTGAGAGTAGCGGAGACCCTGTCGGTTCCACTGCAATAACTTTGATTTCTGGGTTCTTCTCTTTTAAGAATTTTGCCGTACCTGTGAGGGTTCCACCGGTTCCGACACCAGCTACAAGTACGTCGATTTTGCCGTCTGTGTCGTCCCAAATTTCAGGGCCAGTTGTAAGTACATGCGCCTTCGGATTTGAAGGGTTTGTAAACTGCCCTGCAATGATTGCATTCTCGGTTGAATTTTTAATCTCTTCAGCCTTTTTTATGGCGCCAGACATGCCGTCTGCGCCAGGGGTTAAGACGAGCTCTGCGCCATAAGCTTTCATGAGCTTCTGACGCTCGACTGACATCGAGTCCGGCATGACAATAATCGTCTTGTAGCCGCGGCTCGCCGCAATGGCTGCAAGGCCGATTCCTGTGTTGCCAGACGTCGGCTCGATTATAGTCGAGCTTTGGCGTAGCTCGCCCCGCTCCTCTGCATCGATTATCATCTGCAGAGCGGCGCGGTCTTTTATCGACCCCGCCGGGTTCAAATATTCAAGTTTTAGTAGCACATCTCCCGGCAGACCTTTTACTAAATTGTTCGGTCTAAAGAGCGGTGTATTGCCAATAAGTTCGCAAATTGAGTCAAAAATTATCATGATTTTTCCTCGCATTTTTAAGTTACATAAATTTTACTAGTCAAATTCCCTTATGTCAATTTATGTTTGACCTAATTAAGGTATTATGTTAAACTCTATTTTGCTTTAATAATATATAGTACTCTGTCGAAGAGAAAGGCATTGTACTTAGGAGGTACAAGAATGTACAAAAAGGTATCAACAGAACTCAATTTCGTTGAGAGAGAAAAAGAGACTGCGAAGTTCTGGAAGGACGAGCAGATCTTCGAGAAGACAGAAGAAGTAAAAGGACCTTCTTATGTTTTCTATGACGGACCACCGACAGCAAACGGCAAGCCACATATCGGCCACGTGCTCACCCGTGTAATCAAGGATATGATTCCACGTTACCGCACAATGAAGGGCTATTATGTTCCTCGTAAAGCTGGTTGGGACACACATGGTCTTCCTGTAGAACTCGAAGTCGAGAAGGAAATCGGCATCGACGGAAAAGAACAAATCGAAGAATACGGTCTCGAGCCATTTATCACAAAGTGCAAAGAGAACGTATGGAAATATAAAAGCATGTGGGAGGACTTCTCCGGTACAGTAGGTTTCTGGGCCGACATGGACAACCCATATGTAACTTACCACAATGACTTCATCGAGTCTGAGTGGTGGGCTTTAAAGCAAATTTATGACAAGGGTCTTATGTACAAGGGCTTTAAGATTGTTCCTTATTGCCCACGTTGCGGAACACCTCTCTCATCCCACGAAGTAGCTCAGGGCTACAAGGATGTCAAGGAACGTTCAGCTATCGCTCGTATGAAGGTTGTTGGAGAAGATGCATACTTCCTTGTTTGGACAACAACACCTTGGACTCTTCCTTCAAACGTTGCACTCTGCGTAAACCCGAACGATGAATATGCAAAAGTAAAAGCATCAGACGGCTATACTTACTACCTCGCAACTGCCCTTATCGATGCAAATCTCAAGACTGACGAAAATAGCACTTACGAAATTCTTGAGACAATGAAAGGCTCAGACCTTGAGTACAAGGAGTATGAGCCACTCTTCGATTGCGCAAAGGGCGTAATCGAGAAGCAGCACAAGAAGGCCTTCTTCGTTTGCTGCGACACATATGTAACAATGACAGACGGTACTGGCATCGTTCACCTCGCTCCTGCTTTCGGTGAGGACGACGCACAAGTAGGTCGCAAATATGACCTCCCATTCGTTCAGCTCGTTGACGGCAAAGGTAACATGACAGAAGAGACACCTTATGCCGGCAAATTCGTAAAGGACGCTGACCCAGATGTCCTTCGCGACCTCGATGCAAAGGGACTCCTCTTCGCAGCACCTAAATTTGAGCACAGCTACCCACACTGCTGGCGCTGTGACACTCCTCTCATCTACTACGCTCGCGAATCTTGGTACATCAAGATGACAGACGTTCGAGAGGACCTTATTAAAAACAACAACACAATCAACTGGATTCCTGAATCTATCGGCAAAGGCCGTTTCGGCGACTGGCTTGAAAACGTTCAGGACTGGGCTATTTCAAGAAACCGCTACTGGGGTACTCCTCTCAACGTTTGGGAGTGCGAGTGCGGTCACAGACATGCTATAGGTTCTATTGAAGAACTCAAATCTATGTCTGACAACTGCCCAGACGATATCGAACTTCACCGTCCGTATATCGATGCAGTAACTATTAAATGTCCAGAGTGCGGAAAGCAGATGAAGAGAGTACCAGAGGTTATCGACTGCTGGTTCGACTCCGGTTCAATGCCTTTCGCACAGCACCATTACCCATTTGAGAACAAGGACCTCTTTGAGACACAGTTCCCAGCTGACTTCATCTCAGAAGCAGTTGACCAGACCCGTGGTTGGTTCTATTCTCTCCTTGCAATCTCAACTTTGATTTTCAACAAAGCACCTTTCAAGAATGTTATCGTTCTCGGCCATGTTCAGGATGAAAATGGCCAGAAGATGTCAAAGTCAAAGGGTAACGCCGTTGACCCGTTCGATGCCCTTGAAACGTATGGCGCCGACGCTATCCGTTGGTATTTCTATACCAACTCTGCGCCTTGGCTCCCTAACCGTTTCTACGGCAAGGCTGTAACCGAGGGTCAACGCAAGGTTATGGGTACCCTTTGGAACACCTACGCATTCTTCGTACTTTACGCCAACATCGACAACTTCGATGCGTCAAAGTACGAGATTGAATATGACAAACTCGGAGCAATGGACAAGTGGTGTCTTTCAAAGATGCAGTCCATGGTAAAGGGCGTTGATGAAAACTTAAGCAACTATAGAATTCCAGAAGCTGCTAAATTCATCTCTGAATTTATCGACGAACTCTCCAACTGGTACGTTCGTCGCTGCCGTGAGAGATTCTGGTCAACAGAACTCACACAGGACAAGATCAACGCTTATATGACTCTCTATACAGCTCTTGTAACAACTGCTAAGACAGCAGCTCCTATGATTCCGTTCATGACCGAGGACATCTATCAGAACCTCGTTCGTGAGAACGACAAGAGCGCTCCAGAGTCAATCCACCTCTGCTCTTTCCCAGAGGTAAAGACAGAGTGGATCGACACAGATCTTGAGGAGAGCATGGAAGAGGTTCTGCAAATTGTTGGCCTCGGTCGTGCTTGCAGAAACGGTTCTAACATCAAGAACCGTCAGCCTCTTGCAAAGATGTTTGTAAAAGCAAACAGAGAACTTGATGATTACTGCAAGGACATCATCAAGGAAGAGCTCAACATCAAAGACGTTGAATTTGTAGAAGATGCATCTTCACTCCTCTCCTATACCTTCAAGCCTCAACTTAAGACCCTCGGTCCTAAGTACGGCAAGCAGATAAACGAGATCCGTGAAGCACTCGCAAATCTCGATGGCGCAAAGGCAAAAGCCGAACTCGACGCCGCAGGCGTCTTGAAGCTTTCAATCTCAATTGGTGAGATTGAACTCGATAAGGAGGACCTCCTCATCGAGACCGCTCAAGCAGAGGGCTTCTACAGCCTCTCCGACTTCGGCGTTACCGTTGCCATCGACACGACACTCACAGAAGAACTCATCACTGAGGGCTTCGTTCGTGAGATCATCTCAAAAGTACAGACCATGCGTAAGGACGCAGGCTTTGAAGTTATGGACCGCATCAACATCTACGTTGATGGCTCAGACAAAATCAAAGCCATCGCAGAGTCCAACAAAGCCGCTATCATCGGCGACGTCCTCTGCGATGAAATCATTGTTGGTTCCCTCGACGGCTACAAGGCATCTTGGAACATCAACGGAGAGGAAACAACACTCGGTGTTAAAAAGAACTAACGAAAGGAGTAACTGTTTATGATGATGCTTGCCGACCTCTCGGTCTACACCTACATCTATATCGCGGCAGCGCTTTTGTCCGCTCTCGGTTTCTTTCTGATCTCCAGTCAGAAGGCGAGTCAGGAGCAGCTTGATATTGTAAAAGTTACTCTTTTCTCGACCATTGCGATTGTCGCTTATGCACTTCGCTCCGCAGCGATAACGGAGGACGTTGCGCTAATCGCACAGAAGATGCTCATTTTCGGTTCCTGTTTTAATTACTGGTACTACTTCCTCTTCTATATGCGCTTTTGTAAAATAAAAGCGCCGAAGTGGTTTTATGGTGTCTTCTTTGCTCTGACAATTTCTATCTTCCTTGCCACATTTACATTTGACTACCATACACTCACTTACAGTGAATGGGAATGGGCAATAACAAGCACTGGTAATCTTCAACTTCATGTTATCGATAGAAATATCTTCGGTTACCTCTACCTTTACAACTACGTCATCTATTACACTGCAATGATAGTTGTAACCGCTTTGTCCTTTAGGAACTTTACGAAGAGAAGAAAGAGAATCGCTATCGCGCTTCTCGTCCTTCCTCTTCTCCCTGACCTTGGACAGACACTCTCAACTGCACTTCTTCGTGGCACTGCGATTGAACTTACACCAATAGGACTTGTACTCTCACAGTTCTTCTTACTCTTCCTCATCTACAAGGTTCACATCTACGACGCGAACCTCACAATCAGCAGTGCTGTCTTTCGCAACGTAAAGAGTGTCCTCATCGCATTCTCCGATGACTATACATACCTTGGAGCAAATGAGATGGGTATCAGGCTCTTCCCTTATCTTAGCAAGCTCTCAATAAATGAGCCGATAAGAGAAAGCGACATGCCAGAGCTTTATAAAATAATCACTGGCGACCTAAATGAATATTCATTTGCCGGTAAGATTTACGAGGCATCCTTCCAAGACGCCGACAACAAAGGTACAAAGCTCCTCTGGCTCAACGATGTCACAGAAGAACGTGAATATGTAGATCTTCTCCAAAATTATCAACAGGACCTTATGAATGAGGTTGACGAGAAGACTCAGAACATAAAGGACATGCAGGTTCGAGTTATGATGAGTCTCTCAGACATCCTTGAAAACCGTGACGGTAACACCGGTGGTCATGTAAAACGTACAAGCAAGATTGTTGAACTTCTTGTAAAGGCTATGTACAACGACAACTATCCGAACGTTACGGCTCAGTTCTGCGATTTGGTCGCTTTTGCGGCGCCTATGCACGACATAGGCAAGATTGCCGTCTCCGACGTCATCTTGAACAAGCCTGCAAAGCTGACTGACGAGGAGTTCGACATCATGAAGTCTCACTCCGAAAAAGGCGCGAACCTCGCCGTTGAGGTCCTCTATGGTGTAGAAACTCCGAGTACAGTTCACATCACTGAGAGCATCGCTCGAAGTCACCATGAGAAATGGGATGGCACTGGTTATCCAGAGCATCTCAAAGGCGAAGATATTCCACTTGAAGCTCGTATCATGGCGGTAGCCGATGTCTACGACGCGCTTGTTTCAAAGCGCTGCTACAAAGACCCTATGCCATTTGACGTCGCTTACAAGATCATGGACGAATCCTTCGGCTCTCATTTCGACCCAAGCCTCAAGAAATATTTTGATGCTTGCCGTCCAGAGATTGAAGCTTATTACACTTCAACCTATTAAAAAATTTAAAGCCCGCTCAAATTTGAGCGGGCTTATTTTTTTAGTTATCTTTCTTCTTTGGTTTGATAAGAAGGATGATTGCAGCGAGGACGACAAGGTAAACCGCAACAAGTGCGAATGTGAGAACTGTCTTCTCAAAGCCAGCCTTTGAAAGACCTATGAGCACGAGCATCGGTGCACCGAAGAGAATTCCGAACGAGCTGCCAAGGATAAGATTGTTTGCGGCAGGTGTCTCGTAGTTCGGATCAATCTCGCGAAGGAGTAAAACGCCTGAGCCGATTGTGCCGGTCAGCATGCCGAACATCGAGAAGAGACCCTCGTAGTAATAGTCGCCATAAACCTTCTTTGAAACGAAGACAAGCCAGAACCAAGTACCGATAGCACCGAGTGTGCACATAAGTACAAATGGCCAGAAATAACCGGAGAGGTCTTCGATGTCGATTGATGCGATACCAGCAACAATCATAACATCGAAGAAGAAGCCAGAGATACGGTTCAAGAGATAATTGTTCTGATACTGCTTCTTTATAATATGTTTCTTATTACCTTCTTTAAATACTATTCTTGTAAGAATAGCGACAGCGGAACCGATAATGAAATTAAATCCCCAGAGAATTGAGTTTAGCATATCTCCAAGTCCAACTGCATCGAAAGCAGTTGTCAATGCTTTCGTTACAAAATATGTAAGAAGATAAACAATGAAGATAAGTGCAAGCTGAACTGAGAGTCTATCGATAGAGTCAGAAACTGGAAGTTCATCGCTTCCCTGGAAGAAGCCTACGCCGAGCTCCTGCTCCTTTGCCTCCTCCTCACGAATTTTAAGTTTGCCTTTCTTTCTGTAGATGTTCATAAGAAGAACGCCGACAGAGCAGGCTACGATATAACCGCAGGCTGCGATGGCAAGGCCGAAGCTTCGGCCACCTTCCATGCCGGCAAGCTCATACGTTGTACCAACGTTGTTAGCTTGTCCTGGTCCTTGGCCGAATCCCATCGGAAGCAGCAGGCCTGCTGCTGGGAACAAGTCCTTCATTACTGTCATACAGAGAATGAGCGAAATACCCATACCTATAAGACCTTGAACAAGATATGTGCTTACAATTATCGCACCGGATTTGACACCTATAAGCGTGCCTCCGCTCCTGTCGGCGTCATCCGTTGTACGAAGTGACATCGCAATAAAGCCCAGGGCTATTGCATGGTAAACGAGCATCTCATAAAGAGAGGTGTTAATAATCTCAATGCCGTATGCCTTAAATAAATATTTAAGTCCAAGCAGGATAAAGCCTGCAATAACTGCAACTGGCATCAAGGAGTTTTTAACCTTCTTACTGCTCTGGCGCATAAACTGTGCAAAGAGCAATGCTGCCATTATAATTCCCATTTGAATTATAAAAGTCCAAACACTAATATCGGAGAAATCCATTATTTGTTCGCCTCCCAAAATTCTAAATATTTTCGAACTGAAGTTTTACTCTCAACTTTTATTTCATAATAATTTTTCTCATAGGAGAAGAGGAGTCTCTTTGCCTGAACTATGGACATATTAGAAATCTTTGAAAGATAAAATGTGCAGACACCACAGGTGAGCCTGTCCTCATACTGGCAAAGTTTTAAATTCTCACCTATGACCTCTTCCTTGTGACCTGGTCCAATTCTTTTAAGAGTTACACCGAAGTCTCTAAAATAAATTTCAGAATCGGAAGTTTCAAAAGTACGATTTCGAATTTGCTCCTTTTGCCACTTATCCCACTCGGAGATGTTAGAAAAAGTGAAGCCGTCGGCAAAGGTGCCATATTCCGTGACCGAGGAGCCAGTGTGGCAAGCGGTGCAGCAGAACGTGTTGCCCGAGCTCACAATCGTGCCAACCGATTTACAGGTCGGGCAAATGTAAACTGCCCGCTCGATGTCCTCGGCACGGTCCTTGCCGACGAAGCGGACAGCGTAGTCACGCTGTCTCTGCCAGCAGTCCTCATAGATGTCATGATTTATAGCCTCTAAAACTTCTTCTGCCGACATCTCTTCAAGTTCTAAAGGGCTATAAATGTGAACAGGGCGGGCATAGACCTTGCCCCGCCTGTTTGTGTGACTCCAGCGCGGATTTGAGAGATAACCTCCGGTTATCTTCACCGTTATAAGAGACGCGCCGGAGGACTTGGCGAGCTTGCCAGTCGCCGAGAAGGCATCTATTGAGACACCGTCCCAGGTGGCTTCACCTTCGGCCATCAGGGCAACGCTGTTGCCCGCCTTCAAAGCCCGAAGGCAAGCCTTGACGGTGTCGGCGCCCGACGATGCCTTCTTCCTCGGAATTGGTGCAACAAGGTACGCAAGTACCTTGGACACAATTCCGAGTCTAAATATATGCTCAGATGCAACAAAATACATCTGGTTCTTTGGAAAACAAGCCGCGAGAATCAGCGGGTCCAAATCATTACTATGATTTGCAATTATAAGTGCAGGGCCTTCATAAAAAATCGGCTCCGCCTCAAGACCATACAGCCACGAGAGTAGTGGCTTGTCGACAATCTGGGCTACCGCCCAGAATTTTTCATGTCTTGTTTTCTCCTCCAAGGCCCTGCCCCCTTAATTTCAAAAATATACTATATATTGTATACC
>R04__coassemble_447_pt1 | contig 15076 bp, 16 predicted proteins | sample R04__metabat2_low_PE_025 | metagenome-assembled genome bin R04
ATCACGGATCGAACCACCAGGTTCCGCGATGTAAGAAACGCCAGATTTCTTTGCGCGTTCAATGTTGTCTGGGAATGGGAAGAATGCATCAGAGCCTAAAGATACACCAGTTCTCGTATCGAGGAATGCTCTCTTCTCCTCTTCTGTCAAAGGTGATGGCTGAGATTTGAAATATTTCTGCCAGTTGCCCTCTGCGCAGACATCCTCTTCGTTTTGATTGATATAACCGTCAATAACGTTGTCACGTTCTGGACGGCCTATGTCATCCTTAAATGGAAGATTTAAAACCTTGTCGCATTGACGGAGGAACCAGGTGTCGGCTTTGCTGCCAGCGAGGCGTACGCAGTGTACGCGAGACTGCTGTCCAGCGCCGACACCGATAGCCTGTCCGTCAACTGCAAAGCAAACGGAGTTTGATTGCGTATATTTAAGAGTGATGAGAGAGATTATAAGATCACGAACAGCGGACTCTGGAAGGTCCTTGTTCTTTGTAACTAAATTACTGAGGAGTTCTCTGTTTATTTCAAAGTTATTTCTACCCCGCTCAAAAGTGATACCAAATACCTGCTTTGTCTCCTGAACTTCTGGGACATAATTTGGATCAATCTTTACAATATTGTAATTGCCATTTCTCTTTGATTTTAAAATCTCAAGAGCTTCTGGTTCATAGCCAGGTGCAATAATACCGTCGGATACCTCCTGCTTTATGAGCTTTGCTGTAGTTACGTCGCAGACGTCGGAGAGAGCGACCCAGTCGCCGAAGCTGCACATACGGTCTGTGCCACGGGCACGGGCGTAAGCGCAAGCAAGCGGAGATGCGTCAAGGTCTGCGACGTCGTCAACGAAGCAAGCTCGCTTGAGTGTATCCGACAGTGGAAGTCCAACTGCTGCCGATGTTGGACTTACATGTTTAAAAGAAGTAACTGCTGGAAGACCGAGTGCCTCTTTGAGTTCTTTTACAAGCTGCCAAGAGTTAAATGCATCGAGGAAATTGATGTATCCAGGACGACCGCAGAGGATTTCAATTGGAAGTTCTCCGCCGTCCTTCATGTAAATCTTTGCAGGTTTTTGATTTGGGTTACAACCATATTTAAGTTCAAATTCAGTCATGAGTTTACTCCTTATTTATTCTTATTTATTCTTATTTATCATTCTGTCGTCATACTTACCTGTCTCAAGGTCAATGTAACGAACGTAAAGAGAAATCTTATTATTAGCATCAAGGTTATTCCAAATGTCATCATAAAATTCATCGATGTCATCTGGGATAGAAACACGCTCAGGTTCACCCTGGAATGTTGGGATTGGATTGCCATCGCAGACATAAGTGTGAATGAAATGTCCAACACCAGGAAGTGGCTCATAGTCAAATGTAAATCTATTACAAGCTGTGCCCTCTGCGTCAGCAGATTTTAAGATGCTAAGCTTGTAAGCAAAATCACCGTCGAAGAATTTAAGGACTGCTGAGATACGAGGAGTCCAGTTTGGACCGTCAGGTTCAAACTCGCGAGTTGCAAGTGCCTGCTCAAAAGCATAGCAGCCACATTTGCCCTCTGCTTTTTTCTTATCAATAAGGTCGTAGATTGTAGAAGTCTGGTCACCATTGGTAACGATAGTCTTATTGCCGTTTACCATAACTGGATTATAGATGATAAGTGAAGGGTCCTCTACCTTTGATTCATCAAAAGGATAAATTGTGAGGTTGTCCCCCTCCTTCTTAAAAATTCTGTTTCTTGAGTTTTCAGAACGGCCCATAATGAAATAAGCAAATGCAGCCTTAGTTCCGTCCTCTGTCTTACCGACAACGATTCCACGGCCTACATATTCATTGCCGTGAATTCTGTTACCCATCGATTTAATCTCATATATGTTCATATAGCTCTCTCCTCTATAATTTTTTTAGAAACAAGTTCGCAAGCTTTTGGAAGAAGTATCCACTCGGCCTGTTCCATTACTCTCTTTTGAAGAATTTCAGGTGTGTCATCTGGCAAAACTTCAACTTCCTTTTGGAAGATTATCTCGCCACCATCTGTAACCTCATTTACGAAGTGAACAGTAGCACCTGTCACTTTGTCGCCAGATGCCAGTACTGATTCATGAACTCGAAGTCCATAGAAGCCATCACCGCAGTGCTTTGGAATAAGCGACGGATGAATGTTGATAATTCTGTTCGGATAGTGTTTTACAAAATCCTCAGACAAAACTGACAAGAAACCCGCCAAGACAATGATGTCAATCTTATGTGACGAGAGGCAATCAAGAATCGTCTTCTCGAAAGCATCGCCATAAATTTTTCTTGTAATAGTCACACCTTCGACATCGGCCATCTTTGCACGCTCTAGTGCATAAGCGCCCTCTTTATTTGAAATTACAAGTACAATCTCACCGGAGTTTATGACTGAGCCTTGTGCGTCAAGGAGCGCCTGTAAATTGGTGCCTCCGCCAGAGACCAGTACCGCTATTCTTGCTTTATTCAAGGACAATCTTCTCCTCACCTTTTACTATTGTGCCGAGGATGTAAGCATCCTCACCGGCAGCTTTCAAAACTGAAAGTGCCTTCTCTGAGTCCTTGGCACTTACAACTGCTATCATTCCAACACCCATGTTATAAGTGTTAAACATATCGTGTTCTGAGATGTTTCCAGTCTCTTGCAAAAGTTTGAAAATTGGAAGGACCTTAACATCGGACTTCTTTATTTTTGCACAGAAGCCATCTGGAATTGAGCGAGGGATGTTCTCGTAAAATCCACCGCCTGTGATGTGTGACACTGCCTTTACTTCTACCTCGTCAAAGAGTTTAAGCATTGGCTTTACATAGATCTTTGTCGGAGTGAGCAAAGTCTCACCGAGAGATTTGCCATCAAGTGCGGACAGAGGAGACTTTAGTTCCTCTGTCGAGATGTTCTCGATGTCAAAGATTTTGCGAACGAGCGAGAAGCCGTTTGAATGAACGCCAGAAGACGGAAGTGCAATTATGACGTCGCCCTCTGTCATCTTCGTGTTGTCGAGGATTTTATCCTTATCGACAACACCGACAGAGAAGCCAGCGAGGTCATACTCGTCTTCTGGGTAAAAGCCAGGCATCTCGGCTGTCTCGCCTCCGACGAGTGCTGCGTCTGACAAGACGCAGCCGTCAGCAACGCCTTTTACTATGTCGGCTATACGCTCCGGCACATTCTTGCCGCAAGCGATATAGTCGAGGAAAAGTAAAGGCTTTGCTCCACAGCAGATGATGTCATTTACACACATAGCGACACAGTCAATACCTACTGTGTCGTGTTTATCCATAAGGAAAGCTATCTTAAGTTTTGTACCGACGCCGTCTGTGCCGGAGACAAGTACCGGCTTTACAATGCCGGTCATATCAAGCTCAAAGAGTCCGCCAAAGCCACCGATGGCGCCCATAGCGCCAGCAGTCATTGTCTTTGCGACATGAGCTTTCATGAGTTCTACCGCCTTGTATCCGGCAGTAATATCAACGCCGGCGTCGGCGTAAGCCTGAGACATAGAGTTTTCCATAATTTTTCTCCTTTATTTTTCACCGTCAAAACAGTAAGTACAAAGCTTGCATTTCTCAATTCCAATTGATTCAACAAAACCATCAAGGGACTGGAATTCAAGTGATGAGAGTTCAAGTTTCTTCGCCATAGTATCTCTCATCTTTCTGCCACGGTCAGTTGTAGCATCCATGTATTCAGAAAGATGCAAGAGTCCCTCTTCTCCCTCAAGTTCATTGATTGTTGCTCTTGTAATAAGTTCAAGAGGATTTGTCTGTCTAGAGAAATTGAGGTAAGGGCAGGAATACATAATCGGAGGAGATGCTGAGCGCATGTGAACTGACTTTGCGCCATTCTCGTAGAGAAATTCAACAGTCTCCCTCATCTGTGTGCCGCGAACTATTGAATCGTCGACAAACATAAGGTCCTTGCCCTCAATAAGTTCGCGCACAGGAATCATTTTCATCTTTGCGACTTTTTCTCGCTGTGCCTGATTTGTCGGCATAAAGCTTCGCGGCCAAGTCGGAGTGTATTTGATAAAAGCACGAGCGAAGTTTATGCCACTCTTGTGCGAATAGCCTATCGCATGTGGTGTACCCGAATCAGGGACACCGCAGACAAAATCAATTGACGGTAAAGTGTCATTTAGTAAATCGTTCATCGCCATGCGCTTACCATTCTTGTAGCGCATTGTCTCAACGTTTACTCCCTCGTAGGTTGAATTTGGATAACCATAATAAGCCCAGAGGAATGAGCATATTTTCATTTCCGAGAGCGCTTCTCGAAGTGTGATATAGCCATCTTTAGTAATTTCAACAATCTCACCTGGGCCGAGCTCATAGCATGCCTCGTATCCCACCTTTTCAAATGCGAATGATTCGAAAGATACGGCATAGCCCTCTCCGTTCTTACCGAGTATTATAGGCAGACGGCCATGCTTATCGCGTGCTGCGATAAGGTCTCCGCCGTCCTTCATAATAAGAACGGAGGCTGTGCCGTCAATAACGTCCTGGGCAAATTCAATTCCAGAGACGAAGTCCTCTTTCATATTGATGAGTGCAGCAACAAGTTCTGTGGTATTTACATTACCACCAGTCATAGCACCGAAGTGTCCACCTGTCTCGCAGAGGTATTTCTCAATAAGCTCCTCCTTGTTGTTTACTTTACCAACAAGGCAAATAGCGTATGCGCCAAACTTTGAGCGCATGAGCAGTGGCTGAGGATCATAGTCACTGATTGAGCCAATGCAGGAGTTACCGCTCATCTCATCAAATATATATTCAAATTTTGTTCTAAACGGAGAATTCTCAATATTGTGAATTGCTCTTTGAAGACCTATCTCGCTGTTGTAAGCCGCAAGGCCTCCACGACGTGTGCCGAGATGTGAATGGTAGTCTGTACCGAAGAAGACATCGAGCATAACGTCAGATTTTGAAACTGCACCGAAGAAACCGCCCACGGATTCTCACCGTCCCTTTAATAAATTATGCAAAGAAGAGTTCTGACAAAGTCATAGGGTCAATATACTGACCATCTTTGTAAACACGCATGTTACCAGATGCGATTTCATCTATAAGCATTACGTCGCCGTTTGCGTCGTAACCAAATTCAAATTTAATATCATAAAGAACAAGGCCCTTAGCGAGTAAATCGTCTGCTACAATCTTTGTGATGTCCTGAGTCATCTTCTTCATATCCTCATACTGAGAATCTGTCATAACGCCGAGAGCTACAAGTGCATCCTTAGTTACAAGTGGATCGCCCTTCTCGTCGTTTTTGAATGTCATCTCAACATAAGCTGGAAGGTCAGCGCCGTCCTCAATATACTCACCATAGCGACGGATAAAGCTACCTACTGCCTTGTGTCTGCAGATAACCTCAAGACCATGTCCAAATACCTTTGCAGGTAAAACTTCCATTGTTGTATTGCTAAGGTCAGCTGAAACAAAATGAGTCTTAATGCCAGCAGCATTTACTTTTTCAAAGAAGTAGATTGACATACGAAGGTTGACATCGCCAACACCTTCAATTGTAAGACCAACAGAATTTTCGCCTGGGTCGAACTTGCCATCTTTTCCTGTGCAATCATCTTTGAACTTTAAAAGATAATTGCCATTCTCAAGTGCGAATACGTCCTTTGTTTTTCCCTGATAAACCTTTTCCATAATTTTGATCCTCCAAAATAAACTTCAAAAAATAAAAGCAGGCAGATTAGTATCTGCCTGCAATTTCACTATCCTTTGCAAGTACCTTCTTAGCACCTGCAATTCTTGTGCTATCGAGTTTTGCTGCGAGCGCAGCATCCTCTACTGCAAGAATCTGCACTGCGAGAAGGCCTGCGTTTGCTGCGCCATTTATTGCAACTGTAGCTACAGGTATACCTGTAGGCATTTGAACAGTTGCAAGGAGCGCATCAAGGCCGTCGAGTTCGGCTGCCTTTACAGGTATGCCGATAACCGGTAGAGTTGTGTTCGCAGCGCATACGCCTGCGAGGTGTGCAGCTTTACCTGCAGCTGCAATAATAACTCCGAACCCATTCTCACGCGCACTGCTGCAGAATTCCTGCACCTGCGCTGGTGTTCTGTGTGCTGAGTATACGTGCACCTCTACCGGCACGTCATACTCCTTCAAGGCAGAAATGCATTTTTCAACTACTGGAAGGTCAGAATCGCTTCCCATAATAACTGCAACCTTTTTCACAAAAGCACCTCCAAAAAATAAACAGGGCAGTCCCCTAGTACACTAAAGGACTGCCCAGACGGTCGACAAATTTCAAAGTTTTCTGCTCCCCTGTGGTCACCCACTAATCCGTCAGTTACAGAAACCCACATATTTATTACATATACATTCTACCAAATTCACCCAAACTAATCAATTAGTCAATCTGCCAAAAAAGGTCGGCAAAGCCGACCCTTTTTTAGTAGTTTATTTAACTGGAACAATCCAGCCTTTGGTGTCTTCAATTTTGCCCCACTGCATGCCAGTGAGTGTGTCGTAGAGCCACTGTGTGGTCTCGCCGATTTGGAAGTTGTTTACTGTGTACTTCTCACCCTTGTATGAGAGTTCACCGATTGGAGAAACAACTGCTGCCGTACCTGTGCCCCAAGCTTCTTCAAGCTTGCCAGCGCGAAGAGCTTCAAAGAGCTCATCAGCAGAGATCTTTCTCTCCTCTACTGGAATACCCTTATCACGGAGAAGTTCAATGCAAGATCTTCTTGTAATACCAGGAAGAACAGAACCGAGGAGCTTTGGTGTTACAACAACGCCGTCAATCTTGAACATTACGTTCATAGCACCAACTTCTTCAATGTACTTCTGCTCAACACCGTCGAGCCAGAGTACCTGTGAGTAGCCCTGAAGCTCTGCTTTGTGGCCAGCACGAGTTGATGCGGCATAGTTACCGCCGCATTTAGCGTAGCCTGTGCCACCACGTACGGCACGAACGTCCTCTGTCTCGATCATAATCTTAACAGGGTTGATTCCCTCTGGGTAATAAGAGCCCGATGGAGAACCGATGATTATGAACTGAGCCTTCTTGATTGTGTGAACACCGAGTGTCTCATCTGTGCCAAGTAAGAATGGACGAAGGTAAAGTGATGTACCCTCAGTATGTGGAACCCAGTCTGCCTCAACCTTTGTGAACTTGATGATAGCTTCGAGCATATCATTCTCGTCCATTTGTGGAAGGCAAAGACGCTCAGCAGAATCGTTCATTCTGCGTACGTTGTCTATAGGACGGAAAAGCTGTACGTTGCCTGCGGCTGTTCTGTAAGCTTTGAGTCCCTCAAAGATTTCACAGCCGTAGTGGAATACAGCTGTTCCTGGGCTATAGCAAAGGTCCTGGAATGGAACGATGCGAGCGTCGTGCCACTTGCCTTCTGAATAGTCCATTATAAACATATGGTCAGAGAAAATCTGGCCAAAACCAAGCTTTGATTCATCAGTAGGCTTCTGCTTTGGAGCAGTAGTCTTTTCAAATTTAATATCAAGCATAATTAGTCCTCCAAATCATATCCAGTTTTAATAGCGTCCTTGTTAACTTCAAGCAAATCCTGGTGACGAGCTGAAACGATTTTGCCAAGTACTACGTCAATGTTATCAAGTGAGATACCGATTTCTTTGAGCATCTTACCAGTGATAATCATGTTAGCAAGTGTTGGAATTTTCTTCTCAGCAGCCATACCTGTTGCAGGTACATAGAAAACTGAGACGTCAGTTCTCTTTACCTTGCGCTCGATAAGAGTTGAGTCAACAAAAATCTTACCACCTGGTACAACAGCATCCTCATACTTGTCGAGAGATGGAAGGTTCATAACAACAAGCACGTCAGGCTTGTCAACGATTGGTGAACCTACCTGCTCGTCAGAGATGATAACTGAGCAGTTTGCTGTACCACCACGCATCTCAGGGCCATAGGAAGGCAGCCAAGAAACGTTCTTACCTGCTATAAGGCCTTCGTATGCGAGGAATTTACCGGAGAAAAGAATACCCTGTCCGCCGAAACCAGCGTAAAGAATGTTAGTAGTAGCCATTACTTTTCTCCTCCTTCTGCGTAAATGTCTTTGTAAACGCCAAGTGGATAGTAAGGAAGCATATCTGTCTCAACGAACTTGAGTGCCTTTTCAGGTGTGAGACCCCAGTTTGTAGGACAAGTTGAAACTACCTCAACAAGTGAGAAGCCCTTGCCATCGATTTGGTTCTGGAATGCTTTCTTGATAGCAGCCTTAGCTTTTCTTATGTTTGCAACGTTGTTTACTGCAACACGCTCAAGATAAGCGGCGCCATCAACGTTTGAAAGAAGTTCACAAACTTTGATTGGGTAACCTACGGCCTCAACGTTACGGCCGTAAGGTGAAGTTTGTGTAACCATGCCAGGGAGAGTTGTTGGCGCCATCTGTCCACCAGTCATACCGTAAATAGCATTATTTACGAAAATGACGGTGATGTTCTCACGACGAGCAGCGCTGTGTACTGTTTCAGCAGTACCGATAGCTGCGAGGTCGCCATCGCCCTGGTATGTGAATACTATTTTTGATGGGTCTGAACGTTTAACACCTGTTGCAACAGCAGGAGCACGGCCGTGCGCTGCTTGAACAAAGTCAACGTTGAAATAGTCATAAGCCATAACTGAGCATCCAACGGATGCAACACCTATTGTGTCGCCCTCAATACCGAGTTCGTCAATTACTTCAGCTACAAGTCTGTGGATAATACCATGTGTGCAGCCTGGGCAGTAGTGAAGTGGTGCGTCTGTCAGAGCATGTGGTTTCTTAAATACTGTCTCCATTAGTTCGCACCTCCTACTTCCTCAATTTTAGCAAGTACCTCTTCTGGTGATGGAATCATACCACCAACACGGTTGCAGAGGTAAACTGGCTTCTTGCAAGATGTTGCAAGTTTAACGTCTTCAATCATCTGACCCATGCTCATCTCAACAGAGATGAATGCTTTACACTGGTCAACACGAGCTTCAAAAGTTTTCTTTGGGAATGGCCAAAGTGTAATAGGTCTAATCATACCAACTTTGATACCCTTTGCACGAGCAGCATTGATAGCATTCTTTGCAACTCTTGAAGTGATACCGAATGCTACGATGCAAATCTCAGCATCGTCCATGAGGTATTCTTCAAACATTGCCTCGTCGCGCTCAATTACTGCGTACTTTTCATAGCGCTCAAAGTTCTTTATTTCAAGTAAATCTGGCTTTAAGTAAAGAGAGTTTACAATGTTGTGTTCTCTCTTCATGCCTGTACCTGTGAGAGCCCAAGGCTTGTCAACAGTCTTGATTTCGATGTCATCGATCTCAACAGGTTCCATCATCTGGCCCATTGTACCGTCGGCCAAGATCATAGCTACCATGCCATACTTGTCTGCAAGTTCAAAGCCCTTGATTGTGAGGGCTGCCATCTCCTGGACAGAAGCAGGCGCTAAAACGAGGTTATGGTAGTCACCATGACCTCCAGCCTTTGTTGCCTGCCAATAGTCAGACTGAGATGGCTGGATGCCGCCGAGACCTGGGCCACCGCGCTCTACGTTTACAACGAGCGCTGGAAGGTCACAGCCGGCAAGGTATGAAATACCTTCCTGCTTTAAAGAGATTCCCGGTGAAGAAGAGGAAGTCATAACTCTCTTACCTGTTGCTGCAACACCGATTACCATGTTGATAGCAGCGATTTCAGACTCAGCCTGAAGGAATGTACCACCGATTTTTGGCATACGTTTTGACATGTATGCTGCAACCTCTGTTTGAGGTGTAATTGGGTAACCGAAGTAATGTCTGCAGCCTGCACGGATAGCGGCCTCAGCTATAGCTTCGTTACCTTTCATAAGTACTTTTTCGCCCATTCTTCACTCACCTCTCTACTGTAATAACGCAGTCAGGACACATGATTGCGCAAGATGCGCAGCCAACGCAAGCATCCATATCTACACAAGTAGCAGGATGATGTCCCTTAGCATTAAGTTTACTTTCGTCAAGGGCAATAATACCCTTTGGGCAGGCGCCGACACAGAGTCCGCAACCTTTACAAACATCAGTTAAAAAACTAACCTTTGCCATATATTCAAACCTCCTCGAAGATTTTCTTCTGCAATTTAATTTTAAAAGTATCTGGAATATCCAAATCTTCCAAAACAGTTGTCAAAACAATTGGAAGTCCAGTCATTTTGCTTACTTCCAAAGCATAATCATAAGAATTCAAAACATCGTCCACAGTTGTCTCTGCGCCCAAATTGGAGTTGTTTACAATTCCAGTAAATGGAATGCCAGCAGCGGCACTAATTTCATTCATAATCTCAACGCAAAGCGAAGGTGTTGCTGTCAGCGGACGATATTTGTTTATGACAAGTAACATCTCATAGTTGTCTTCGGACAAAATCATGTCTTTGTAGCGGCCAAGCGCGTACGCGCCACGGTCGTCGCCGCCGATATCAAGGACTGCGTACTCGTCCGGATTGTCAAACAAGCTGTAGACTTCTCCTGGCAGAGCAGGAAAGTCTACGTTTGACCCTGCGTAGTCGGACGATACCAGTCTGATATCGAGCGCAGACAGCTCGTCTTTACTGTCAACCGTACGGAAGTACGGGTTGACAATGTCGAGGTCTGCTATCACGACCGGAAGACCAATACTTCTAAGATGCATAGCATAATTGATAGCGACATTGGTCTTGCCGCTACCATAATGCCCAGCAAATAGTGTAACTCTTTTCATATTAAATTATTATAACTCTTTTCTAATTATCTTACCACTAATAGTTTTAGGAAGTTCATCTTTGAATTCAACAATTCTTGGATACTTGTAAGGAGCAGTTTTCTGCTTTACATAAGTTTGAATTTCCTTCTTCAAAGCATCAGTTGGTTCTGTGCCTGGCACAAGAACGATCGATGCTTTTACAACCTGTCCCCTAACCTCGTCTGGTGCTGCGGATACGCCGCACTCGAGGACGTATGGAAGTTCCATAATAACGTTTTCAATCTCGAAAGGTCCAATTCTGTAACCTGAAGATTTAATAACATCATCGACACGAGAGACATACCAGAAGTATCCATCCTCGTCCTTCCAAGCGATATCGCCTGTATGGTAGAAGCCATTGTGCCATACGGACTTTGTCTGTTCCTCGTCCTTGTAATAACCGAGGAACAAGCCGCAAGGCACGGACTCGGAAGTTCTAATACAAATCTCACCATTCTCACCGACGCCGACTTCTTTTCCGTTTCCGTCAAGAAGTACAACATCATAAAGTGGACAAGGTTTACCCATTGAACCCGGCTTTGGTGACATACCAACAAGGTTTGCAATTGTAAGAGTGGTCTCTGTCTGACCAAAGCCCTCCATAAGTTCAAGGCCTGTTGCCTTCTTAAACTGGTAGAAGACCTCTGGGTTTAAAGCTTCACCTGCAATAGTTGCATGTTCAACTGAAGACAAATCATACTTTGACAAGTCCTCTTTGATAAGCATTCTGTACATAGTTGGTGGTGCGCAGAATGTTGTAATTCCATACTGTGAGAAGAGTGGCAAAATATCTGCCGCATTAAATCTGTCAAAGTCATAGACAAAGATAGCGCCCTCATACATCCACTGGCCATAGAGTTTGCCCCAAAGTGCTTTACCCCAACCAGTATCAGAGATGGTCAAATGAACACCATTTGTTCTTACACAGTGCCAATACTTCGCTGTATGGTAATGTCCTAAAGGATACTTACAGCTATGAAGTGCCATTTTAGGATAACCACTTGTACCAGATGTAAAGAACATAATCATCGGATCGTCACCGCATGGTGACTCTGCAGTACGCAAATAACGTCTACTAAAGAGTTTATACTCAGAGAAGTCTTTCCAGCCTTCGCGAGTATCGCCAACAATAATCTTATGCTCAAGTGATGGGCAGCTGGCAGCAGCCGCATCAACAGCATTTGGAGTACCGTCGTCACAGGTGCAAACTATTGCTTTTACGCCTGCGGCGTCAAAGCGGTACTTAAAGTCATGGTCTTTAAGCTGATGCGTCGCAGGGATTGCGATAGCACCAATCTTATGAAGTCCAAGTATCGCAATCCAAAACTCAAAGCGACGCTTTAGCACAAGCATGACTCTGTCACCCTTCTCGATGCCGAGAGAGGTGAAATAGTTTGCTGCCTGTGACGACAAATCTTTGATGTCACGGAAAGTATACTTTGTCTCATTTTTATTCTTATCAAGATGAATCATTGCAAGCTTTTCAGGCTTGTTTCTTGCAATCTCATCAACAACATCAAATGCAAAATTAAACTTATCTGCATTTGTAAATTTCATATCAAGGAGTGCGCCATCCGAGTCTTCAATACACTCGACAAATTTTTCAATCTGTAGCTTTTCAGATTGAGCAGCACGCTTGATTGTCTGTTCTTGGTAAAGTTCTTCAGTAATATCGGAATTTAAGATAATTGAGAGGAATTTACATGGTGCGCCATCAACTGCAAGTTCACCATGAGGAATTGATGCTTTGAAATAAATAGAGTCTCCAGAATGAAGTGTTTCAACATGGTCACCAACTTGTACCTTAAGAGAACCCTTGATTACAAAGTTAAATTCATGACCTGCATGTTCAACCAAATGGATTGGTTTGTCTTGAAGTGATGCGTCATATTCATAGACACAAAAATAAGGATCAGCAAGTTTGTCCTTAAAAAGAGGTGCCAAGTTTTGGATTGTAATGCCATCCTCTTTAGCCGTTACAAGTCCCCCGTTACGTCTTGTAACGGTATAAGTGGACAGTCTTGCAGACTGGCCTTCAAGAAGGTCAGCAAGGCCGATATTAAAAGCCAAAGCGCACTTATGCACAAAAGTAAATGGCAAATCAACAGTACCGCTCTCATAAAGCAAATACTGTTCCTCTGAAACCTCTGTCTTTACAGCCATCTCTGAAACAGAGAAATCGCAGATTTCTCTCATTTCCTTGATACGCTGTACAACTTCAACTATCTCTTTTTTAGTTTCCATAAAAACCTCTCAAAAAATAAAAAAAGTTCGTCTCAAATACTTGAGACGAACTGTAAGTCCGCGGTACCACTCAAATTGCGTTCAAGAAGAACACCACTCTAAGGTCTAACAACCTCTTCGCACTGACGTAGCGTATCACGTAGCTCCCTACTTACAAAAAGTGTTCAGAAGTTCAGCTGTTGAAGTGATAGGTCAACCTAAAGTTCAGTGCGTATTCACACCAACCATACGCTCTCTGTAAAAGCCCTTTAGAACCGTCTTCGTCATAGCCTTTATCTATTAATATGCACAAATTTTAACACTAAACATTGTTGATGTCAACAACTAATCAATGTTCCAATGTTCCTCATCTGGCTTGTAAACTTTGCGTTTCATTTTCTTGTACCAACGCCTGTCAAGCTCTTCCTCAAAGTCCATTTGCCTCTTGGTCTTGTCAGGTATTGTATAACTACCATCATTAAATTCCCAGTAAAGGTCTGGTGTAAACTTTTTCTTCTCAGAACCAGGTCCAATTACCTTCCTGATCTCTTCAATTCTCGCCTTCGTCGCTTTACCATACCTCGTCCGAAGTTGGTAAGGAAGTTCAATAAATATCAAAGCAAACAAAAGAAGACAAAGTGTTCCAATTGGCTTTTGAACAAACAACAAAATCGAACCAAATATCGGAAAACTGTAAACCACTTTTCCCATAACATTCGATTTCTCAACATATGTCTTGTCCTCAGCGGTATTCGCATCGCCCTTTGTAACGAACGTGCCGTCACCATTGACGGCCACTATTCTGTGCGTTACAAGCGCTCCTGAAGGCGAATCCGTATCGACAAATGTAATGATATCTCCGACACCATATTTGTCTTCCGCATGCACAATAATCGTATCCTCTATTGCGATGGTCGGCTCCATTGAGCCTGACACTACGACTGCATACCCGTAGCCGAACAGCTCCGGCAACGGATCGTCGTAGAAGTTCCTCATCGCAATATTATAGAGGTTCACAAGCAGCACACCTACAAGCAACCAATTGATGACCGTATTCACGGCCATCCAAGCTCTTTTCTGCTTGTAGCTCATCTTTTTCACGCTTGCTCACCTCCTAATCTCTCATTTTAACAACTATAAATTATCAATTATTTGATCAATAGCTATACCTTTTTTAGGTAAATCATTAATAAATTCAATCAATAAATTAAGAGTATCTTTCTTAAGTTCTCCAATAACCTTATAAGAAAATTGTTCAGCTTTAATAAATCCTTCTTTTCCATGTCCCTTTTTAATATCTTCAGAACTTGCAGTAATTGGAAAATTACCTGGAAATTTAAGTTTCTTTTTCTTCTGTTCTTCATCCTTAAAAGATGACATCAGCAGTGCGATAAAATCGTATTCAAGACTGCACACTTCTCCGTTATTATCATCAATAACAACAAACGAGTGCCTACCAACATGAGCTCCTTGCGAGTCCAAGGAGTCGATTACAATAATATCTCCAATTTTAATTTCATCCATGTTTACAATTCAACCTTCTTTTCTCCATTTAAAACTTCTTCAGACCAATCAAATGGTTCTTCATCTTTCAAAGCATCTTCTGAGGAAATCTTATTAGAAGCAAATATCAGCGAATTCATATCAACACATTTCGAAGCGTTAATCATAACGATTTTACCATTATCATTTTCCAAAATTACTTTATCTCCTTTATCTAAGTCAAGTAATTTTCTAATAGCGATTGGTATAGTAATTTGTCCTTTCGATGTAACAGTTGCAATTTCCATGTTCGCGCCTCTCCTTACTTTCCTTACTTTGTTAGTATAGTTTAACACAACACTGTAATTTAATCAACATTTCAATTTCTCACTTCCTCTTCCCCCAAATTATACAAAAACACCCTTTTGTATAATTTTAAAACTTGGTTTTGTAATTAAACAAACCACCCTTTTGTTTAATTGCAAAACTGAACAAAATCTCCAGATAAGGAGGCAAAGGACATGAAAGTTTTGAATAACAAAAGAGGTTCTGCCATTCTTTGGTGTATCCTTCTTATTGTTATTTTGACAATATTGCTTGCATCTGTTCTAACAGCCTCGTCTGCATACTTCAATTACACTG
>R04__coassemble_456_pt1 | contig 14974 bp, 14 predicted proteins | sample R04__metabat2_low_PE_025 | metagenome-assembled genome bin R04
GGGTAGGTTTTAACACCTACTACATGCCATACGATGCGGACGCTCGCCTCTCTGGCACAACGAAGTTGTCGTTTTGGAAGCTCTGTAAATACGCAATCGATGGCATAGTAGCCTTCACTACCGTTCCACTTAAAATTTCAACAGGCGTTGGCTTTTTCACAGCCCTCGCCTCGCTGGTTTACATGATTGTTGTCATAATCCAAAAGCTCGCCTTCGGCATCGCTGTCCCTGGCTATGCGACGATTGTCGTCCTCATCCTCCTGCTCGGCGGGCTTCAGCTACTTGCCCTTGGCATCAACGGCGAGTACCTCTCGAAAACCTACATCCAAAGTAAACACCGCCCAATCTACATCACAAAAGATATAACAAAAAACAAAAGGGACCGCTGAGGTCCCTTTTGTTTTTTGTTGTTAATCAAAGACCTTACGAATGGCCTCGGCGCGACGGGCGTCGCGGACGCTTCGGTCAAGACTTTGACCGAATTCAACGTTGAGCGTCGCCGGCTGCATGGTGAAAATGAGTTCATTTAGACACTCATTCGAAAGTTTAATTTCGCCGGCAGAGACGCCAACTTTGACAATTGCGAGCGCCTCCATGAATTCGCCGAAGGTCAAAACGCGAGCATTTTTAAGTGTGCCATATGAACGCCAGAGTATGTCTTGAAATTTAAGACTGTTCATAAGTTCAAGGCGAGCCGCCCTCTCCTGCTCGATGAGCGAGAGCGAAATCGAGCGGAGGTTTTCAATTGCTGCCTGCTCCGAAATACCAAGTGTCACTTGGTTTGAGAGCTGGTAAAGGCAGCCAATTGGGTCCTCGGCTTCGCCATACGCGCCGGTCAAAACTATGCCGAGCTTCGCAACGGTGTTTTGAAGCCTCGAGATTTGACCGCGCATAGACAGCGCTGGAAGCTGAAGTGTTACTGATGCGCGCATAGCAGTGCCGATATTAGTCGGGCACTGTGTGAGATATCCAAGTTTTTTGTCAAAAGAAAAGCCCAGTTCCTCATCAAGCAAAGTATCAAGAGTATTAGAAAGCTCATAGGCCTTTTGAAGTTCAAGTCCTGGAAGGAGCGATTGGATTTTCAAATGGTCCTCTTCACAGACCATAATGCTCAGGGACTCATCCTCTGTTGTTACGAGAGTTCTGCCTTCAGAAAAGCTTATAAATTCGGGACTTACAAGGCCTCTCTCTGCGAGAGAAATCTGAAGATCGCGTCCCACTTCATCCATAGGAGTTGAGACAAATTTGCCAGGGAGTTTCTTGTCGAGAATTGCGTCTATTTTATCGGCAATTTCATACTTTTTGTCATCGGACAGTTTGATTGTAAAGTTGTAGCCCTTTACATTTCTTGCAATTGTTATCTTTGTGCTTATAACTACGTCGTTTTCAGCCCCTTGGAGTTTGAACCACTTATTCATGAGTTCGCACCTCCTTTGAGAGCACTTATCTCATCGCGAAGTTTTGCCGCAAGTTCAAAATTCTGAACCTCTACCGCAGCAGCCATTTCCGACTCAAGACGAACTATCTCATCTCCTAGTGCAGGTGCAGTTGCTGGTGCTATTTGAAAGGCGCCAGTCTTGCCGACATGAGTTGCACGGCCGTGAATGCGGGAAAGCGACGGTCTAAGTTTTTCATAAAAGACATTGTAGCAGTCAGCACAGCCCATCATGCCAGTATGAATTACCTCTTCAAAACTTGTTCCACAAGTAGGGCAACGCTCACTCTCGTCACGGGACGGAAGCGCTCTTGTAAACTCAGGGAAGAAATTTTCGAGCATATTAGAAATGTTGAAGCCAAAGCCTGAAAACATGTTTGCATAGCCCAAATGCTCTGCGCAGTTGTAGCAGAGATGAATCTCGGTGGCCTCACCATTGACTATTCTTTTGATGTGCGTGGTGGCGATGTTTTTACCACAGTTTTGACAAAGCATAAGCCACGCCCCTTTCTTACTTTAAGATAATATCATTTTGTCAAAAAAAAGACAATAAAAATGCCCTCATTCATATTGAAAATAAGGATTTAATAATGTAATATATCTTGGTGGCGTTTTTATATTATATAAATGTAATTAATACTAATCACCATAATAAGAAGCAGTTGGAGTGAAACAAATGACAGGCAAGAAGAATAAGATTCTCACCATCGTTGTTGTAGTCATTCTGGCTGTTTTAATTATTGCGCTCGGGCTTTTGCTGAGAAGCAAGAACAAGACTGTCACCCCTTATACAAATGCAACCATTGCAATGGGAACCGACATTCTTGAATCTTTCTATGCAGACGACGAATCTCTTGCAGAGGAAGCGGCAACAAAGTCAACTAAAATCATAAACGAACTGGACAACACCATCTCTTGGCGAGTTGAAGGTTCACAAATCGAACAGCTTAACACTTTATCCACAGCAAGCATCAATGAAACTGTCTATGATTGCCTCAAAACTTGTTGCGAAATTTCAGAAAAGACAAACGGTCTATTTGATGTCACCATAGGAAAGCTCACAGACCTCTGGGGTATCGGCACCGAGTATGCACAAGTGCCTACCTTTGAAGACATCGGTCTTGCTCTGACAACAGTTGACTACAAGACTTTGACACTGACAAACGACGGCAATGGTTCGTTCACTGTCGAAATGTACAACGACCAAAAGGTCGACCTGGGTGCTGTCGGAAAAGGACTTGCCTGTGACCAAATCAAGTCCTACCTTATCACAACCGACATAACTGGTGGCACAGTTTCCGTAGGTGGCTCAATTCTCGTATATGGCACTAACCCATCTGCCAAAGACGGCACTTGGAATATTGCCGTACGTGACCCGTTCGGAAAAGCATCAGAATATTTTGCAGTTGTCAACGTCAAAGAAGGTTTCTTCTCAACCTCTGGCGACTACGAAAAAGTTTTCGTAGCAGAGGACGGAACAAAATATCATCACATTTTAAGCCCTAAAACAGGCTTCCCAGCAAAATCAAATGTTTCAAGTGTAACAGTTTTTGCAGATTCTGGCATCATAACAGACGCACTCTCAACATCATGCTTTATGCTTGGATATGGTGAAGATTCTTTGAAACTTCTTCGGGATTACAATGCCGAAGCAATTTTTGTAACTTCTGAAAAAGAAGTTTATGTCACAAGTGGGCTTTCTGACTGTACAACCATAGTGGACGACAGTTTCACATTGCAAGAGGTAGCAGCATGAACCTCAAGTTTTTAAAGAAGAGTGACATCTTACTTATCGTCGTTCTCCTTCTTCTCTGTGGTCTCATTGCTCTGCCAAAGTATTTAAACCAGAGTTCGTCTCTTGTGGCTGTTGTAAAAAAAGATGGTGTGGAGATTGCAAGAATCGACCTCTCCTCCGTCACCGAGAGTTACGAGTATGATCTTGAATGCGAACCGAAAGCGAAGCTCACAGTTGAAAAAGGTTGCATTTATTATTCCTACGCCGAATGCCATGACAAGATTTGTGTAAATACTGGCAAGCTCGACGCCGCAGGCGACGTTGCGGCCTGTATTCCATCGAAAACTCTTGTCATAATTGAAGGCGTAAAGGACGGCGACGCGCCGGACATAATAACCTACTAAGAAGGAGTACACTATGGGAAAAACCAATGTAAATAAGAAAACTTCCCAAATTGCTCTCCTTGGAGTACTTGGTGCAGAAGCACTAGCACTCTCATTTCTTGAAAATTTCATACCGGCTATTCCTGGACTTCCTCCAGGAGCAAAACCTGGTTTTTCAAATATTGTAACTATGTTCACAGCAAGCACTTTAGGTTTTCCAAGTGCACTTGCGATAACAATTCTCAAAAGCGTCTTCGCTTTTATAACCCGCGGTGCAACCGCAGGGCTTATGAGTTTCGCGGGCGGACTCCTCTCCACCATCCTCATGGTTCTTCTGCTCAAATGGCAGAAGAATCCATTCGGAATAATGGGAGTGTCAGTCGCCTCCGCTGTCGCTCATAATGCAGGACAACTCCTCGTTGCCTGCATCCTCTCGGGCACTCCTGCCCTCGCTTTGGGCTACGGCCCGCTCCTGCTTCTCTTCGCAATCATTACTGGCGCTATCACTGGCGCCATCCTCAAAATTGTTATCCCCGCTCTCGAGAAGCAAACCAAATCAATTGTCCAATATTGATTCAAAAAGCCAAACGGCTTTTGAATATAGTAAATTAACTGGCAGCCGCTCTAGTCAAGCGGTATTAAGTCCAATTAAGGAGTTGAATGAATGGCAAACAAAATTGAAGGCGTACTTATGCCGGTCACAAAAGGCCACGGCGGCATTCATGTGTCTCACAACAAGAACACATCAAAATGCGAAATCGTCCGTATGCCTGCTCCTGCAAAAGTAATCCTTCCAATGCAACAGCACATCGGTGCTCCTTGCCAACCAACTGTTGCAGTCGGTGATGAGGTCAAAATTGGCCAAGTTATCGGTGACACAGATGCGTTCGTAAGCACACCAGTTCATGCTACTGTTTCTGGTAAGGTTACAGCAGTCGGCCCGGTTAAAATCGCCAACGGCTCAATGGTACAAGCAGTTACCATTGAATCAGACGGAAAGATGGACCTCTATGAAGGTCTCAAGGCTCCAGAGATCAACTCAAAGGATGACTTCCTTAAAGCAGTTAGAGCTTCTGGTCTTGTAGGTCTCGGTGGTGCAGGCTTCCCAACACACGTAAAACTCGCATTCAAAGAGGATTCTGGTGTTGATACACTTATCATCAACGCTGCAGAGTGCGAACCTTACATCACAGTTGACCACAGAGAGTGTATTGACAACTCTTGGGATGTTCTTTCAGGTGTTTACACAATCAAAGAAATCCTCGGCTTCAAGCATGTTTACATCGCAATCGAAGACAACAAGAGTGACGCATTTACACAGCTCATGAAGGTTGCGGCCGATGAAGCTGACTGGGACGACACAGTAAAACTTGTTATGCTCCCATCTCAGTACCCACAGGGCGCTGAAAAAGTTCTCATCCAGTCTGTAACAGGTCGCGAGGTTCCTCCAGGAAAACTTCCATCAGACGTAGGTTGCGTTGTTATGAACGTACAGTCTGTCTCCTTCCTTGGTCGTTATCTCAAGACAGGTAAACCACTTGTTTCACGTTCTCTTACAGTTGACGGTTCTGCTGTTGCAGAGCCTAAGAACATCAGAGTACCAATCGGCACAATGATTTCCGATATCATCGATTTCTGTGGCGGTTTCAAGGCTGAACCTTATAAGGTAATCGGCGGTGGTCCTATGATGGGCCAGGCACTCTATGATATTAACGTTCCACTTGTAAAGAACAACAACGCAGTTCTTGCTTTCGCTGCTGACACAGTACGCGTTAAGACAGAGCGCGCTTGTATCCGTTGTGGACGTTGCGTTGACGCTTGCCCTATGAGCCTCATGCCAACTAAGATCGAGACTATGGCTCATCTTAAGAACGCTGAAGGCTGTGCAGCAGCTGGCGCTATGACATGTATGGAATGTGGTTCTTGCGCTTACGCTTGCCCATCTGGCAGACCACTTGTTCAGTACATGCGCCTTGCAAAGGCAGTAATTAGAGAGGAGAGTGCTAAATAATGGAACTTAAAAATAAGCTTACCGTTTCGGCTTCCCCTCATGTGAAGTCACCTGAAACAACAACAGGTATTATGCTCGATGTTATCATCGCTCTTATTCCTGCTGGTGTTGCAGCAATCTTCGTATTCGGTCTCCGTGCACTCGCTATAATTGCTACAGCAGTTATCTCCTGTGTACTTGCTGAATTCTTATCACGCAAAGCTATGAAGCGTGACCAGACAATCGGCGACCTTTCAGCCGTTGTAACAGGTCTCCTTCTCGCTTATAACCTTCCAGCAACTATGCCTCTTTGGGAAGTTGTACTCGGTTCTGTTATTGCTATTGTAGTAGTAAAGCAGATGTTCGGCGGTATCGGCCAGAACTTCGTTAACCCTGCACTTCTCGCTCGTATAGTTCTCATGTCTGCATTCCCTGCTCGTATGTCTGCTTCTGCTTTTGCAGATACAAACCAAATCGGCTGGGCAGCAGATGTTACAACAGGTGCGACCCCTCTCACATCTTCAATCGTTGAAGCTGTGAAGTCAGGCGCAGAGGCTACAGCTGATGGCATCGCTGTACCAACACTCACAGAGATGTTCGTAGGTACAATCAGCGGATGCATCGGTGAAGTTTCAGCACTCGCACTTCTCCTCGGTGGTGTTTACCTTATCATCCGTAAGGTTATCTCCCCTATCATTCCTGTAGCTTATATCGGTACAGTTGCAATCATCATGGCTATCGCATTCAAGTTCAATATGTATGCAGTAGCTTATGAGCTTCTTGCTGGTGGTCTTATGCTCGGTGCTATCTTCATGGCAACTGACTATACAACAAGCCCAATCACAAAGAACGGCAAATGGATCTACGGTATCTGCGCAGGTCTCCTTACTTGCCTTATCAGACTCTTCGGTAGCCTTCCAGAAGGCGTTTCATTCTCAATCATCATCATGAACATTTTGGTTCCTCACATTGAGAACGCAACAAAGCCAAGAATCTTCGGTACAGTAAAAGAAAAGAAAGAGAAGAAGGAGGCTGAAGCTAAATGAAAAACATGAACGCAAAGGACATCTTAGTCCCAACAGTCTCACTCTTCGTTATCTGCCTTGTAGCTACTCTCCTTCTTGCAATCGTTAACAACGTTACAAAGGGCAAGATTGCTGAAGTAACAGCAGAGAACGCTGCAGCTGCTCGTCAGTCAGTACTTTCTGAAGCAAAGTCTTTTGAAGAATATGACATAGACAACGACGGCACAGCTGATTGCTACAAGGGCCTCGATGAAAAAGGCGAAGTTATCGGTTATGTATTTGACTGCTCAGGCGAAGACAAAGGTTACGGCGGAGACGTATCAGTAACAGTTGGTATCGCTGTTGACGGCACAATCACAGGCATTCAGCCAGATGACGTTTCAAACGAAACTCCGGGTCTTGGACAAAACTCCAACAAGGATTCTTGGAAGTCCCAGTTCATCGGTGAATCTGGCGACCTCACAGTTGTAAAGAGCGACACAGCTGCTCAGAAAGATACAACTGATGGTAAAATCAATGCAATCACAAGCGCAACAATTACATCTAAAGCTGTAACAAGCTCAGTTAATGCTGCTCTTGATATGTTTGACACGATTGGAGGCGAGAACTAATGGCTGAGAAGAAAACTTTGGGCCAGGAATTCTCCAAGGGCCTCATCAAGGAGAACCCAGTTCTCCGTCTTGTACTCGGTACCTGCCCTACTCTCGCAGTTTCAACATCAATTGAAAATGCTATCGGTATGGGTGTTGCCGCAACACTTGTTCTTATCTGCTCAAATATCGTTATTTCAGCACTTAGAAAAGTTATTCCTAACAAGGTACGTATTCCTTGCTACATCGTAGTTATCGCTGCATTCGTAACAATAGTTCAACTTATTGTTAAGGCTTATGCTCCATCTCTCGATGAATCACTCGGTATCTACCTTCCACTTATCGTTGTAAACTGTATTATCCTTGGCCGTGCAGAAGGCTTTGCTAACAAGAACGGCGTTCTTGCTTCAGCAGTCGACGGTGTCGGCATGGGTGTTGGTTTCACAATCGCTCTTACCCTCATGGCTGCTATCCGTGAGTTCTTCGGTTCAGGTAACTTAACTCTTAAGGTACTTGGATACGGCACAACTCTCACTGATATCTTCGGCCTCGGTGAGACAGATGTACTCACAGCTATTGGTCTTGAACCAATTCTTATCTTCATCCTCGCTCCTGGTGGATTCTTCACATTTGGTCTCCTCATGGCTTGTGCAAACAAGATTGCAGAAGCAAACGGCAAACCAAAAGCAGAGTTCAAGGGTTGCGAAGGTTGTCCTATGGCAAACGCTTGCAGCCTCAAAGCTGAAGGAAAGGAGTGTGCTGAATAATGTATCTTACAGGTCTTGTATCTATACTTCTTGCAGCAATCACTACCAACAACTTTATTCTTTCTAAGTTCCTTGGTATCTGCCCATTCCTTGGCGTTTCTAAGAAGACAAATACTGCTGTCGGCATGTCCGTTGCAGTTATCTTCGTTATGTTGCTTGCAACTGCAGCAACATATCCACTCAATAGTTTCCTCGCAAACCACGACATGGCATATCTCCAGACAATCGTTCAGATTCTCGTTATCGCCGGCCTCGTACAGTTTGTTGAGATAGTTTTGAAGAAGTACATCCCAAGCCTTTACCAGGCTCTCGGTGTTTACCTTCCACTTATCACAACAAACTGCGCAGTACTCGGTGTAGTACAGCTCAACGTTCAGAACGGCTACGATTTCTGGCAGTCAATGATCAACTCCCTCGGTGGTGGTCTTGGCTTCATGGTAGCTATGCTCATGTTCTCAGGTGTTCGTGAGAGACTCGAAGGAAATGACTATCCTAAATTCTGGGAAGGTCTTCCAATCACACTCGTTGCCGCTGCTATCACAGCTTGTTCATTCCTCGGATTTACAGGTCTCGTTGATGGTATCTTCGGTGCATAAGAAAGGTAGGGAAATATTATGAATCCAATTATTTTGGCAGTTATCGTAGTTTCCGTTATCGGTCTTGTGCTCGGTCTCATCCTTGCTATAGCTTCAATCGTTATGGCAGTACCAGTTGATGAGAAAGCGGAAGCAATTCAAGAAGTTCTCGCAGGTGCTAACTGCGGTGCCTGTGGCTATTCAGGCTGCGCTGGCTATGCTGCAGCTCTCTCTAAGGGCGAGACAACAGAGTGTAACCTCTGCTCACCAGGCGGCCCTGACTGTGCCGCTGCAGTTGCAGAGATTATGGGTCTCGCAGCTGGCGAGATGAAGCCTATGACAGCAGTTGTTATGTGCCACGGCACACCTGACAAGTGCGAGAACTCAATGAACTACGTTGGCGACCTCAGCTGTAAGACAGCTGCTCAGCTCTACGGTGGTCCGAAGAGCTGTAACTATGGTTGTCTCGGCTTTGGTGACTGCGTTAAGGCTTGCCCTTACAACGCACTCTCAATCAAAGACGGCATCGCCGTAGTTGATCCACTCGCTTGTAAAGCATGTAAGATGTGCATTAAGACTTGTCCTAAAGGCATTATTGATCTTGTACCTCTCTTTGAGCTCAAGTCAATCAACTATTGCATGAACAAGGACAAGGGTAACCTTACAAGCAAACAGTGCACAGTTGGCTGCATCGGTTGTATGAAGTGCGTAAAGGCTTGCGAATTTGACGCAATCCACGTTGAGAACAACAATGCAACTGTTGACTATGACAAGTGCACAGGTTGCGGCAAGTGTGTTGAAGGCTGTCCAAAGCACTGCCTTGAACTCGTAACACTTGGTTGCAACAAATAAGATATTCATTCAACAAATACGCCCTCCAGTGCAAACTGGAGGGCTTTTGTTATTTAAAAGTTAGATTGTTAAAAATATGAACAAGTTTTGAGGCAATTTTGCAGATTTTTAGGAAAAGTTTGTTAAATTTTAGGCAAAGTTGTTGACAACGCCTTATATTACTATTATAATTGCCATTGTAACAAAAAGCCCTTTAGGGCTTATTCTTTTGGAGGAATTAAAAAATGGCAAGAGTCTATAACTTTTCTGCAGGCCCATCTATGCTCCCTGAGTCTGTACTTAACAAAGCAGCAGCTGAAATGCTCGACTATGAGGGAACTGGCGAATCCGTAATGGAGATGAGCCACAGAAGCAAAGAGTATGATGCAATCATCAAAGGTGCGGAGGCTCTCCTTCGTGAACTTATGAATATCCCTGAGAACTACAAGGTTCTCTTCCTTCAGGGCGGTGCTTCAACACAATTCGCAGCTATCCCTATGAACTTCATGAATGGTTCAGGCAAGGCTGACTATGTTGTTTCTGGCCAGTGGTCAAACAAGGCCATGAAGGAAGCTCAAAAATATGGTGATGTTAAAGTTGTAGCATCATCAAAAGAGCAGAACTTCTCATGCGTACCAGACGTTGATCCAGCAGAGCTTAGAGCAGACGCTGACTACGTTTACATCTGCCTCAACGAGACAGTTCATGGCAATATCATGAGAAAGCTTCCAGAGTGCGGCAACGTTCCACTTATCGCCGACATCTCATCCTGCTTCCTCTCAGAGCCACTTGATATTACAAAATTCGGCATGGTTTACGGCGGTGCACAGAAGAACGTAGCACCTGCAGGTCTTACAATCTGCATTATCCGTGAAGACCTTCTCGGTAACGCACGCGACTACACACCTTCAATGCTCGACTATGCACTCATGGCTGAGAATGATTCTCTTTACAACACACCACCTTGCTATAACATCTACATTTGCAAGCTCGTTCTTGAGTGGATTAAGAAGCTCGGCGGCCTCGAGGCCATGAAAAAGCACAACGAAGCTAAGGCTAAGATTCTCTACGACTTCCTTGACGAGTCCAAGATGTTCCACGGCACAGTAGTACCAAAGGACCGTTCCCTTATGAACGTACCATTTGTTACTGATTCTGAGGAACTCAACGCTGAGTTCGTTAAGGCTTGCACAGCAAATGGATTTATCAACATCAAAGGTCACCGCTCAGTTGGTGGTATGAGAGCTTCAATCTACAACGCTATGCCAATCGAAGGCGTTGAAAAGCTCGTAGAATTTATGAAAGAATTCGAGGCAGAACACAATGTATAAAATCTTAACTCTCAACAAAATCTCACCTTACGGTCTCGACAACTTCGACCGCAAGACTTACACATATGGTACAGAGATGGACGCACCTGACGCTATCATGGTCCGCTCTGCAGCAATGCACGACATGGAATTTGACCCGGCAACAGTAGCGATTGCTCGCTGTGGCGCCGGCACAAACAACATTCCATGTGACAAGTGCGCAGAGCAGGGTATTGTAGTATTCAATACCCCAGGCGCAAATGCAAATGCCGTAAAAGAGCTTGTTATCTGCGGTCTCTTCCTAGCGTCCCGCAAAATCATACCAGCTATTGATTTTGCAAAGGACTTAAAGGACACTGCTGACGCAGATGTCGCAAAACAAGCTGAAAAAGGCAAGGGCGCATTTGCAGGTCCAGAAATTAAGGGCAAGAAGCTCGGCGTTATCGGACTTGGCGCTATCGGTGTTCAGGTTGCAAACGCAGCGAAGAACCTCGGTATGGAAGTTTATGGTTATGACCCATACCTCTCAGTTGACGCTGCTTGGAACCTCTCACACTCAATCCACCACGCAAAATCAACACAGGAGATCTTCGCTCTCTGTGATTACATTACTGTTCACGTGCCTCTCAACAACGAGACTCGCGATCTCATTAACGATACTTCAATCGCTGGCATGAAAGACGGCGTTCGTATCCTTAATTTCGCACGTGGCGAGCTCGTCAATACTGACGACATTTTAGAGGCACTCGGCACAGGTAAAGTTGCAGCTTATGTAACTGACTTCATAAACGAGAAACTCCTCGGTGTACCTGGTGTCGTAGCACTCCCTCACCTCGGAGCATCAACTCCTGAGTCAGAGGACAACTGTGCAAAGATGGCAGCTTTCGAGCTCATCGATTACCTTGAGAACGGTAACATCAAGAACTCTGTAAATCTTCCAAACTCACAGATGGACAGAAACGCAAAGAACAGAGTTTGCGTAATTCACAAGAACATCCCTAACATGCTCAATCAAATTACTGCTCCATTTACAGAAGGTAATATGAACATAGTTGACCTCTCCAACCGTTCAAAGGGTGACTACGCTTATACAATGGTAGACGTAGACGACTACATCCACACCGAACTTGTTGAGAAAATAAAGGCAATTGATGGTGTTATCCGTATAAGAGTTATCAACTAAAAGTCTTTAAAATTTAGCCGGCGTTTTTATGAACGCCGGCTTTTTCATTCACTAATATTTGTTGACTTTATTGGTATAAAATTATAAATTAAATATGTTAGATAAATTTATCAAATTGAAAAGGAGAAATTACTATGAGCTCATTTGAAGATTTAAGAGTAGTTGATAATTTTTATCAGACTTCCCTCTTCTTCCCAATGCCAACAGTTTGTATCAGCACTGTAAACCCTGATGGCAGCACAAATATCGGATCATATTCACTTTGCTTCCCTTATTATGTAGCTGGCAAGGACTATTATGCAATGCTCCTCAACTGCCGCAACAACTCCAACACATGCCAGAACCTTCTTCGTACAAAGAAGCTTGCTATCAACTTCATCACAGACGACAAGAAGGTATTCAAAGAGGCAGTTCGTCTTGGTTTCCCAGGACCATCTGCTGACAAGATGCCTGACTGCAAGTGGAAGCTTGAGCCAGGTATTGCAGACCCAGCTGACAAGGATCGCCCTCCTGTAATCACAGACGCTTTCCAGGTTATCGAGTGCACATGGGATGATTCCCTTGAAGACGGCGGCAAATGGCAGCCAGGTGAGACTGACGGTTACGAAGGTCCATACAACAACTTCAACGGTATCACATCAAAGTTCGGTGGTACATTCATTCTTAAGATCGACAAGATCCTCATGAAGAAGAAGTACTACGACGCAATCGTAAACGGCGTTGAAGCTGGTGACTTCCCACCAGTACCTGTTGACTACGGTTATCGTGATTCTAAGAACTTCTGGTATACACCATTCCCAAAATTCAAGAAGCCACATGCTGAGCCAATCCCAGCTCCAAAGGAGATTGACCTCGCATCTATCCGCTATGCAGCTGACCGTTGCGACGACAAGATTAAATTCACAGACGAAGCTCTTATGAACTTTGTAAAGGTTCCTCGTCCATTCCTCAAGACAGTTCTTATGGGCTGCGTTGACTGGGCAAAAGAGAACGGCGTTGAACTTATCGATAACGAACACGTTAAGATCATCAACGACAAGAGAGCTGCTGAAAAAGCTTCAAAGAAGAAATAATTAAAAACTATAAAAATCAAGCCCCACTGAGCAATCAGTGGGGCTTATCTTTTACCGAATTTGTTATCAGCTGTCTTTAAATACAAGTCTGTAGAGGTCTGTACTTAGAACTCCCTTACTGTATTTAATCTTATTTGAAATAACGGACTTAACTTGTTTTACATAAGCCGCCTCGTCTTCGAGGGCGACGCCCGCAGCGGCAGTAAATTTACCACCGACATAGGTACCTTTGTCGGTCTTCCAAGCGTTGCCGCTGCTTACGTAGACGAGCGGAGTCGCATTGGAGAATATGTCGCGTCCTGGAAGGAAGCGCGAGTCATACTCAATGCCGAAGAGGTTGAAGAGTGTCGGAAGAACGTCGAGAGATGATACTGGTTCATCGACAACAATAGGGTCATTTTCTTCAAGACAACCTGACCAGATTATGAGTCTGTTGCTGTCCATTACGAGTTGGTCTGTAATATCCTTGCCATAGAGCTCTGCGAGATACTGGTTAGTGCTTCCACCGTCTGTCGTGTTGCAAAGGCCATAAGGATAATGGTCTGCCGAGATAACAATAACAGTGTCGTTTGCAATACCTGCAGTCTCAAGAGCAGAAACGAGATATGTTAGAGCATCCTCAAATTCCAATTGAGCTGCGATGTATCCCTTTACCATGTCGGAGCACGTGAGATTCTCAACGCGTGACCAGTTTGTACGTGTCCAGTAGTTGCCGGACTGTGTGTAGTTACTGTGTCCACTTACGGACATGTAGTAGATGTTGAACGGCTGTTGGTCCTTATAAATCTCAAAGGTGCCCTTGAACATCTCAGTATCACTCTGAGGCCAGTGCTTTGAGACATAAGCTTCCATACCATTGCCGTAGCCCATATATCCCGCACTGTATCCAAGATTTGTGTGGGTCTTATCACGGTCATAATAAGTATAAGTATTATTATGGAATGCCTGACCATAGTAGCCGAGCTTATCAAGCTGCATGCCCATGGTGTAATAGTTGTAATTGCTGGCGCTATTCTTCATCGATTTACCGCCAGCACCGATGTAGAGGCCAAAGATGTTATGGTACTCACCACCGGTTGTGCCTGCGCCTGAAGGCTGGTAATAATCTGCAACTTGTATGCCCTTTGTTGCAAGTCTATAAAGTGTAGGTGTTATCTGTGGATCAATTACATAGCCAGAAAAAGCCTCAGCAGAGATGAAAATTAAATTCTTGCCCTTGAAGAGGCCAGTGTACTCATTTTGTGAAGTTGGAGTGAGGCTCTCAACATATTCAAGGAGTGTCTTCTGCTCACTTGTAGCTTTAGATTTAAGTGTTTCAAAATCTATGTCGAGGACGTTATCAGCATAGACGATCTCTGTCGGCTCGTCATCCTCTTTGCCGCCAAGTTCTGAGTCTCCTGAAATTTCGGTATCGCCACCGAAAATCAAATTCTTAAGGTCAAGTCTAAAGCCTGTCATAAGGCCGAATTTTGAAGTTGATGTCTGGAATTCATAACCGGAGCCGTAGAGGTCGCGATAGTTTTTGCCAATTTTAATGAAGCCGATGTTGAGGAAGAAAAGTACAACCATCAAGACTGCAGTGCCAGAGATGAGAAGCCTCTGTCTTCTAACAACTTCAGGATTGCGTTTCTTAGCTATAGCAGCCTTCTGCTCTGCAGTCGGCTTCTTTCTCTTTGAAAGTTTAATTTTTACCTGTTTACCATTTGGAAGTTCAAAGACATAATTTACTTTTTTTCTCGGATATTTCTTTACATGCATCTTTTTAAGATAGATGTATGAAACTACCAAATAAACGATAACTGGAAGCAAAGAGAAAAGGAAAATGTGGGAGATTCCGTCAAAGCAGAAAATGAGGTCTTTAATCTCTTGGCTGTAATCCGCAGCTGCATCTCCTGCGCCCGCAAACATAGTCTCAAGATCATAAAGGAGATGGAACTCTTTATAGATGAAATATTCAACAATATAAGGTAAAGACAATATGAAAATTAAGATTGACTTTATTATTCTTCTAAGCCACTTGTCACTGAACAAAAGACAAATGAGCGTAAAAAGCAGGCCTGCACAAATGGAGAATACC
>R04__coassemble_458_pt1 | contig 14949 bp, 12 predicted proteins | sample R04__metabat2_low_PE_025 | metagenome-assembled genome bin R04
GTTTAGCAACGGGAGACATTGAAACACCCTTGAATAAAATGATGTCGGATATAAGAATGCATATCCGTCAGGGAACATTCTCAGAGTACAGAAGTATGATGAATGAGTCTTTAAAAGAAAATACTAAATAAAAGGAGTTTTATTATGGCAGGTTACGCAAATTACAATTTTAGCAACGAGCCTACAGAGATTGAAAAGAAGAGCCGTGAGATTGCTTACAAGGCAGCTTGTGAGGGTATCGTTCTTCTTGAAAATAATGGTGTTATGCCAGTTAAGAAGGGCTCTAAGATTGCACTCTTCGGCTTCGGTGCTGCGCACACATCAAAGGGTGGTTCGGGCTCCGGTGACGTAAATGAACGTCACTCAGTATCTATCCTTGAAGGCCTTGAAAATGCAGGCTACGAGATTACATCAAAATATTGGATGAAGAAGCTCGATGACCAAATTGCAGAAGCAAACAAGAACATGCTTAAAAATGTTATTTTAGACTTCAAAGCAAATCCAGGTATCGCTGGTGCCATGGGCTTTATTGGCCTTATCCAGGGCAATGCTGTTCCAAAGATTGATGAGACTATCTCTAAGGTTGATATTTATAATTCTAAGGACGCCGATGTTGCAATTTATGTTGCAACACGTCAAGCAGGCGAGGGCTCTGACCGTCAGATTGCAAGAGGCGACAACGACCTCTCTGAAGTTGATATTAAAAACTTAAAACTCCTTACAGCAAGTTTCGAAAAAGTTATCCTTGTTATCAATGTTGGCTGCTCTCTTAACATGTCATTCTTAAAGAGCATCCCTGGCCTTGGCGCCGTTGTTTTCTTCGCTCAGCAGGGTGAGGAAGGCGGCAACGCTTTCGCAAGTATCCTTTCTGGTAAGGTTTGCCCATCTGGCAAACTTACTGATACTTGGGCAAAGGACTATGCCGACATTCCTTTTGCTGACGAGTACAGCTATAACAACGGCGACGTTAAGAATGAGTACTACAAGGAAGGCCTCATGGTAGGCTACCGCTACTTTGACTCATTCGGCAAAGAGCCACAATATCCTTTCGGCTACGGCCTCTCTTACACATCATTTGACATTGGTACAAAGGATGTTGCAGTTGATGGAACAAAGGTTACTGTTACGGTTGAGGTTAAAAACACAGGCGCTGTTGCAGGTAAAGAAGTAGTACAGATTTATCAAAGTGCTCCAGAGGGCACACTCCGCAAAGAGGAGAAGGCTCTTGTTGCTTTTGAAAAGACAGTAAACATCAGACCAAAGCAGACAAAGGTTCTCAAGATTTCATATGACCTTGCAGACACAGCATCATACGATGAGAAGAAGGCCGCTTGGATTTTGGATGCTGGCGACTATGTAATTCTTGTAGGTGATTCTTCGAGAGATGCAAAGCCAGTTGCTATCGTTGCTCTCGACAGACTTGTAGTAACAGAGCAGTGCACAAATATCTGCCCAGTTGTGAAGGAATTCGATGAACTTGAAATTCCTCACAAGTATAAGAAGGCAACAAACCTTCCACTCGTTCGTGCATCTGCTGACGCATTCACAACAAAGACACACGAATACATCAGACCATACTGCTACCACGATGAGGAAGTAGACGCAGTAATGAAGACTCTCACAACAAAAGAGAAGGCTTTCCTCTGCGTAGGACAGGGTATGGGCGACGCTGCTCGTCTTATTAACTGCAAGGGCTCAGTTGGTCATTCAACAACAAAGCTCCTTGAAAAGGGCGTTCCTAATGTTGAATTTTGCGATGGTCCTGCAGGACTTCGCATCGCACGTCAGACAAACTTCTTCTCTGACGGCACAACAAAGAGCGCAGGTCTTGTAACAAACACAGATTGGATCCCAGCACCTCTTAAGAAGCTTACAGGCAAAAAGGATGAGGGTACTCCAATAAAGAAAGCTTACCAGTATGCAACAGCTTGGCCTGTATCTATCGCTCAGGCACAGACTTGGAATACAAAACTCATCGGCGAAGTAGGTAAGCAGGTCGGCCTTGAAATGCAGGAATTTGCTTGCACTTACTGGCTTGCACCTGGTGTAAATCTCCACAGAAATCCTCTCTGTGGCCGAAATTTCGAATATTATAGTGAGGACCCACTTCTTACTGGTAAGATGGCTGCAAGCCTTATTGCTGGCGTACAGAAGATTCCTGGACAGTATGTTGCTATGAAGCACTACGCTTGTAACAATCAGGAAGACGGCCGTATGGGCGGTGACTCAATTGTCAGCGAGCGTGCACTTCGTGAGCTCTACCTCAAGGGCTTCGGCATTGCTGTAAAAGAGGCAAAATGCTCAGGCGTTATGAGCTCTTACAACCTTATCAACGGTGTTCCAGCATCAAACTGCTATGACACACTTAACAAGGTCCTTCGTAACGAGTGGGGCTTTGACGGTATCGTAATGTCTGACTGGTTCGGCAGTCTCTACAGCGGTAAGCCTGCTCATGGCATTATGGCCGGCAACGACCTTCAAATGCCTGGTATCGGCATTGAACCTTACATGATCCTCGCAGGTCTCAAGCTCGGAATCATTGACAAGTTTGACCTCGATGTTGCATGCCGCAACATTCTTCGTCAAATCCTTCACTCAGAGAGCTATCGGCAGTACAAATCCGGCGAGATGGTTGAGGAGTAAAATTTATAAAACAAAAGCCAAGTTGGAAATCCAACTTGGCTTTTATTATTTTGTAACCAATTGATATTTGATTATGCGCGTGTTATAATACTAAAGTTAAATTTATATAATGCGCGCATTATAACTATTATAGGGGCTTATGGGGACTTTAAAACGGAAGGAGAATTTTTGTGTTTTTTAGTTTAACAGGTGAACTTTGCTACACGGACAACAACACTGCTGCAGTTGATTGCAACGGTGTCGCTTATCTTTGCAATGTTTCCTACAACACACTCCGTGAACTTGGACCTATCGGTTCAAAGGTCACACTCTTTACTTATCTCAAAGTTGCAGAGGATGTAATGGACCTCTACGGCTTTTTTGAAAAAGAGGAACTCGATGCCTTCAAACTTTTAATCTCCGTCTCAGGAGTAGGTCCTAAGGCAGGACTTGCTATTCTCTCCGAGATGACCCCATCACAGCTTTACCTCGCTATCGCATCAGGCGATGCGAAAGCGATTACTGCAGCGCAGGGCGTAGGCCCAAAGGTTGCGCAGAGAATTTGCCTTGAACTTAAAGACAAAGTTGGCAAACTCTCTGGCACAGCAGGTGGCGCAACCTTTGCATCAGCCGTCGCTGCAACGACAGGCAAGGGCAATGCGCCGAAGGCAATTGCAGCCCTCGTAGGACTTGGCTACAGCCAGTCCGAGGCAGCAATAGCTGTCGGCAGCCTTGACCAGAGCTTGCCTGTAGAACAGATGATTAAGCAAGCGCTAAAGCTGCTTGCAAAATAAGGAGGGTGACGAATGATAACAAATCAGTTTTCAGATGACTTAGATTTTGAGAGTCGTTACGTTGACCCTCATTATAGTGGCGAAGAGGATGCCTCAGTTGAACTCTCTTTAAGACCTAAGACTTTGAATGACTACATAGGTCAGGAAAAAGTTAAAGAGAATCTTAAAATTTATATCGACGCTGCAAAACGCAGAGGCGAGCCTATGGACCACGTGCTTCTCTACGGCCCTCCAGGGCTTGGTAAAACAACTCTCGCAGGAATTATCGCAGCGGAGATGGGAGTAAACATTAGAGTTACTTCTGGTCCAGCTATCGAGAAGCAGGGCGACCTCGTAGCACTTCTTACAAATCTTGATGACGGCGATGTCCTCTTCATCGATGAGATTCACCGTCTCTCAAAGCAAATAGAAGAAGTTCTTTACCCGGCAATGGAGGACAGGGCTATCGATCTTATCATCGGTAAGGGCCCATCGGCTCAGTCAATTCGCCTTGACCTTCCGAAGTTTACACTCGTAGGTGCTACAACTCGTGCAGGTCAAATCGCGGCACCACTTCGTGACCGCTTCGGCGTAATCCTTCGCCTTGAGCTCTACACACCTGAAGAACTTTCAAGCATCGTTAAACGCTCTGCTGGTGTCCTCGACATTGGCATTGACGAGGAGGGTGCACTTGAACTTGCTTCTCGCTCACGTGGCACACCACGTATCGCAAACAGACTTTTAAAACGTGCTCGCGACTTCGCTGAAGTTGTTGGCAATGGCACCATTACCAAGGAGACTGCAGAACTCGCTCTCGCACGCATGGAAATAGACCCACTCGGTCTTGACAACATCGACCGCCTCTTGCTCACAGCAATGATAAGAAATTACAACGGCGGTCCGGTTGGCCTCGACACCATTGCAGCCGCAATAGGCGAGGAGGCAATAACAATTGAGGATGTCTATGAGCCTTATCTTATGCAAATAGGTTTCCTCTCACGCACACCTCGTGGCCGTATGGTAACGCCGGCTGGCTACAAGCATCTCGGCATCCCTTACGGCGGTAAAACAGAACAACTTACATTTGAGGACTAATATGAGAGCAACAGAACTTTGGAAGGACTATGAACTTATAGACTGCTCCGACGGAGAGAGACTCGAGCGTTGGGGCGATATAATTCTCATCCGTCCTGACCCACAAGTCATTTGGAAAACGCCAAAGACAAACAAGTACTGGAAGCAGGCACACGCTCATTATCACCGCTCAAGCAAAGGCGGCGGCGAGTGGGAGTACTTAAAGCCTATTCCAGACGAGTGGACAATAAAATACAGAGATCTCACTTTCAAGATAAAGCCTATGGGCTTCAAGCATACGGGCCTCTTTCCAGAGCAGGCAGTTAATTGGGACTATCTTCGTGAAGTTATAAAACTAAACGAGGGCAAAGGCTGCGGGGAAGGAGGACAGGTTAAGGTACTTAACCTGTTTGCGTACACCGGAGGTGCGACTGTCGCAGCCCTTGCGGAAGACGCGGCGGTAGTTCACGTCGATGCCTCGAAAGGCATGGTCGCATACGCAAAAGAGAATGCAAAAGCCTCAGGCCTTGGCGACCGCTTTTGCCGTTGGCTTGTCGACGACTGCGAAAAATTCATCGAGCGTGAAATTCGCCGCGGCAACAAGTATGACATAATCATCATGGACCCGCCGTCCTACGGAAGAGGACCGGGTGGAGAGGTATGGCAGCTTGAGGACAAAATTTATGATTTTGTTGACCTCGCGTCACAGGTTCTCTCGGATGATCCTATAATGGTTCTTATAAATTCTTATACAACAGGTCTCTCACCATCAGTTATGAGTTACATTTTAGGCTCAACTGTTGGAAAGAAATATGGTGGCTCTGTCTACTGTGATGAGATTGGCCTTAAAACTACAGACACATGTATGTGTCTTCCTTGTGGAGCGTCAGCAATATGGAGCAAATCCTAAAATTTGAAAATGTTTCATTTACATACGACGATGAAGAAGTTCAGGAGAAAACCTGGGCTCTCTCCGACGTGTCGCTGACTATCAACAAAGGTGACTTTGTTGCAATTTTGGGCCACAATGGCTCGGGCAAATCCACACTTGCAAAACTTTCAAATGCTATTCTCCTGCCAGACAAGGGCGATGTTATAGCTGCTGGCATAAATACAAAAGATGAGGAACAGACTATGAAAATCCGACAGCATGTCGGTATGGTCTTCCAAAATCCTGACAACCAAATTGTTGCAACCGTCGTCGAGGAGGACGTCGCTTTTGGCCCTGAAAATATGGGGCTCCACCCAGATAAAATTAGAAAGCGTGTCGACGATGCGCTCCGCGCTGTCGGCATGTACGAATTTCGTGACAAGGAGCCACATAAACTAAGTGGTGGCCAAAAGCAGAGAGTTGCAATAGCGGGTATCCTCGCTATGCAACCGGACTGTATTGTCCTCGACGAGTCAACCGCCATGCTCGACCCAAAGGGTCGCCGTGAAGTCATGGAAACAGTAAAGAAACTTCACGACGAACTCGGCATGGCAGTCGTATACATCACCCATTACATGGACGAGGCGGTCCTCGCCGACAAAGTCGTTGTAATGGAACAGGGAAGTATCTTGCTCTCAGGCACACCGCGTGAGGTCTTCCAAAATGTGGACGAACTAAGACGTGTAGGTCTTGACGTTCCACAGCCTACTTTACTCGCTCTAAGGCTTGGCCTCTCGGGCGATATTCTAACACCAGAGGAGTGCGCAGACGCTATATGTCAATCCTTAAGACTGACAACTTAACATACAAATACAGTGTGGGCACACCATTTGAAGTGACCGCACTTGACAATGTCAGCCTCGAAATAGAGGAGGGAGAACTTGTAGCCGTAATCGGCCATACAGGTTCTGGTAAGTCTACCCTCGTCCAGCATTTCAATTGTCTTTTGAAACCGACATACGGAAGAGTCTTTGTTGACGGCGTTGATATTTGGGAATCAAAGAAGACACTTCGTGAGGCCCGCTTCAAAGTGGGACTTTGCTTCCAGTATCCTGAGTACCAGCTCTTTGAAGAGACAGCCTTTAAAGATATAGCCTTCGGTCCAAAAAACATGGGACTCTCAGAGTCTGAAATAAACGAGCGCGTGCTTCGCGCAGCGGAGTACACAGGAGTTACAAAGGAGATGCTAAACAAATCTCCGTTTGACCTCTCCGGTGGAGAAAAGCGCCGCGTCGCAATCGCAGGCGTCATGGCCATGGAGCCGAAGATCTTGATTTTGGATGAACCGACATCAGGTCTTGACCCGAAGGGTAGAGACCAGATTTTACATCTCATTCGAAATTACAGAAAAGAGACAGGCAGTACGGTTATGATTGTCTCTCATTCGATGGAGGATGTTGCAAGATATGCCTCCAAAGTTCTTGTAATAAACAAGGCACAGGTTATGTCATACGACACACCACCTAATACTTTTGCAAAAGCAGAAGAACTGATGAACTGTGGCCTTGATGTTCCACAGATTACAAAGATTTTTATGGAACTTAAATCTCGCGGTATTGACGTTAGAACTGACGTCTATACGCTTGAGTTTGGTCTTGCTGAACTTGAACGACTCCGAAAGGAGGGCGTGTCATTATGAGCAATGTTACAATAGGCCAGTATTTCCCAGGCAATTCTGTAATTCACAGAATGGACCCTCGAATGAAACTTCTTCTGACATTTGTTTACATTGTTGTAATCTTCGTCTGCAAGAATTTCTATTCGCTTCTTGTTATGGTGCTTGCACTTATCATTATGGTACTTCTCTCAAAGGTGCCGATTAAGACTATAATGCACAGCATCAAACCTATTGCGATTATCATCACTTTCACAGCAATCCTCAACATCTTTTACGTTGAGACAGGCGATCCACTTTTTGATTGGAAATTTATCCATGTGACAACAGGTGGCGTCAATACTGCGATATTTATGATAATTCGTATCTGCGCGCTTGTTGTGGCAAGTTCCTTGCTCACATACACAACAAGCCCAACGCTCATAACCGACGGTATTGAGCGTTTACTCTCGCCGCTTAAATTTATGAAGAACAGTGTTCACACGATAGCGATGATGATGACAATCGCTCTTCGCTTCATTCCAACTCTTGTCGAGGAATTCGACAAAATAACAAGTGCTCAAAAGGCGAGAGGCGCAGATTTGGAGACAGGCAATCTCGCGCAGCGTGCACGTGCGCTCATTCCAGTACTTGTACCGCTCTTCATAACGTCTTTTAGAAGAGCGTACGAACTGAGCTTTGCCATGGAGTGCCGCTGCTATCACGGCGCAGAGGGTAGAACCCGTATGCGCATTATGAAATATACAAAGCTTGATGCTTTTGCTGCAGCATTTGCAGTTGCCTACACCGCAGGTGTAATTGCACTTAATTTGATTTTTACAGCAGTCATCTAAAAGGGGAACATCGATGAGGCAGATTTTGCTGAAAATTAAATATCTTGGCACTGCCTATCACGGATGGCAGGTTCAAGACAATGCTGTCTCCGTTCAGGAACGCCTGCAGGATGCGCTCGAGATAATTTTCGGCAGCCGTCTTGATGTCACAGGCTGTTCGAGAACGGACGCTGGCGTTCATGCTAATGAATACTGCTGCACAATAAAAGTCGATTCCGATGTAGATTGCTTCAAACTCCAAGGTGGACTCAATGCAAATCTACCTGACGACATCTCAGTTTTCGATGTCTCTTTTGTTGATCTTGATTTTCATCCTCGCTATTCCTGTAAGGGGAAGCAGTACATTTACAAAATTTGGAACAGTGCTGCGCCAGACCCGTTCCTTTTCGGGCGCGCACTTCATTACAAACCAGCCCTCGACGAGAAACTCCTCGATGCGTGTGCCAAGGACTTCGTCGGCACACATGATTTCTCGGCGCTTTCTGGCGCAAAGTGCGACGTCTCTGACACGACGCGAACCATCTTTGACGCATCCGTCACACGCGACGGTGACCTTGTCACCTTCAGCGTCACGGGTGACGGCTTCCTTTACAACATGGTTCGCATCATGGTCGGCACTTTGCTCTTTATAAACGAAGGGAAACTTGAAAAAAATTCAATCCCAGAAATTTTAAATTCAAAAGATAGGACAAAAGCTGGAAGAACAGCTCCAGCTTCTGGCCTTTACCTTAACAAAGTCTTCTATGGAGGTGAGTTATAAGTGGCAGACAAGAAAGTAAATCTCAAAAAAATCAAGTTTAAGAAGATAAACTTAAAGAGTAAGAAACTGCGACACGTTTTATTTACTATTCTCAAAGTTGTTGTCTTTACTGCACTTATTCTTTTCTTTGTTTTTGCTGCGGCAGAGAAACTTAATATCTCAGCAATAACAGATTTCAATGATAATTTTAGAAACAGAATTGCAACACTCACTCCGGGTGACGGCTATCCTTATCAAATTAACTCTGGTGCAGTGAGAGACATAACTATTCTTGGCAGCAATTTCTTCGTCCTTATGGATGATCAGACATTGTCTCTTGACTCAACCGCAAAGGAAGTAAAGACTTCATCTCACACCTTCTCAAACCCTGCTATGAATACAAAGGGAAGTAAGGCTGTCGTTTATAACCGAAACGGTAACAGGTACAGAATTGAGAACAGAACTGATACTCTCTTTACCGGAGAGACAGCCGAGGATGAGAAGATAATCACAGCTGCTCTTTCGAAGAAAGGACAGCTCGCTCTTGCGACTTTCTCAGATACCTGCTCATCAAAACTTATGGTTTATAGTAGCAACTATAAAAAGGTGATTTTTGAGTGGACCTGCTCGCAGGACAGCATAACCTCAGTTGACCTCTCTGATAATGGAAAGTATGCTGCTGTCTGTGTGGTTGGTGCTCGAGATGGCGAGATTTATTCAAAAGTTTATGTCTTTGATTTTGATTATTCAGATCCAAAGGCTGAGTTTGAATATTTCGGTACAGCAATGGTAGCCGTAAGATTTGTCAAAGGCGACAATGTTGTAGCTCTCGGCGACAACATGATTTCATACATCAAGAACGCGAAGACAAAAGAGGATGTAAGTTTCGACACGAGTACTCTTGCCGCATTTGATTTCTCCGAGAGTGGAGAGTGCGTAATTGTCTTGTCTCAATACGGCAGTACTAACAATCAGGTTCTTGTCTGTTATTCATCGTCTTTCAAAAAGACCTGTGAGAAGGAACTTAAAAAGGCAGTTAAATCTATCTACATGGAGAACGGCAGAATTTCAGTGCTGTTCGACGATGAGATAATTGTCTATAGAACTGGTGGCGGTGTTTATCATAAATATGACGCCGACAATACAGTAAAATCGGTCTACAACCTTGGCAATAAAACTTATGCATATTCAAATGGTAAGATTGCAAGGTGCAAATAAGGAGATAACTTAAAATGAGCAAAATTTCTAGCATGGACAATTTAAAAAATCAACTTGGGAAACTTGGCGAGAATGTCTGGACGATTCCAAATATCCTCTCGATGCTCCGCATTATCGCAATTCCTTTCTTTGTTTATTTCTTCTTGTCTGAGCATTTCTTTATCGCTGTTTCAATAATTTTTGTCTCAGGCCTCACAGATTTATTCGACGGAAAAATTGCGAGACATTTTAATCAAATAAGTGAGCTCGGAAAGCTTTTGGACCCAGCAGCGGATAAACTCACGCAAATCACAGTCACCCTTGTATATTTCAAGGAGTTTAGAGGCTCTGAAGACCAGACACTTCGTGCATTTTCATTTGTCTTCTTACTCTTTATCATCAAAGAAGTCACAATGATTATCTGTAGTTTTATCTTGCTCTCGATGAATATAATTCCAGAGCCTGCAATAATTTATGGCAAGGTTGCAACATTTGCATTTTACATTGTCATGGGACTTCTTATGCTCTTTGCACCTCACTTTGGAGCACTCTCAAAGTTCTGGATTATGCCACATTCACTGATTCTCATCCTTGTAACAATTTCCGCAACGCTGACAATCGTTGCATTCTTCTCATACATACCTGACACACTTAGAAAACTTAAAGCTAAGAAAAATGACTTAGAGGACACACAATGAAAAAAATTCTCTGTAATAAATGCAAACAAAATCCTGCCGTTGTCTTTGTCTCAAAGGTTGACGGCACGAATGACCAAAACGAACCGATAGGTTACTGCCTTAAATGCGCATGCGAACTTAACATCGGTCCAGTAAAGCAGATGATGGATAAGATGGGTATAAACCCTGACGATCTTGATGATATTTCTGAACAGTTCAATTCCCTTATGGGAATTGATGACGATGCTGCCGACTTCGAAGAAGGAGGCGCTCCTTCTATGCCTGACCTTGGCAGCCTTTTTGGCGCGCTCGGCGGTGGCTTTGGCGTGCCACCGACAGACGGCGTAAAGGCTGAAAATAAGGCGGAGGAGAAAACGTCTGAGAAGAAGCGTCGTCGTAAGAAGGGCGAGAAGGGCGACAAGAAGAAGCGTCGCTATCTTGGCACTTATTGTACCGACCTTACTGAGAAGGCGCGAGATGGTAAGCTCGACGCCATCATAGGTCGTGACAAGGAAATAGCGCGCGCAGTACAGATTCTCTGTCGCCGTTCAAAGAACAACCCTTGCCTCATAGGTGAGCCTGGCGTCGGCAAGACCGCTATAGCAGAAGGTCTTGCACTCCGCATCGCCGCAGGCGACGTGCCAGCAAAACTTAAGGACAAGGAGATTCATCTCCTTGACCTCACAGCCCTTGTCGCAGGCACTCAGTTTAGAGGACAGTTTGAGAGCCGTATTAAGGGCCTTGTAGAAGAGGTTAAGAATGAGGGCAATATCATTCTCTTCATCGACGAAGTCCACAATTTGGTGGGCACAGGCGATGCTGAGGGCACGATGAATGCTGCGAACATCTTAAAACCTGCGCTCTCCCGTGGAGAGATTCAAGTAATAGGTGCTACAACATTCACAGAGTACAGAAAGCACATCGAAAAGGATGCAGCACTTGAGCGCCGTTTCCAGCCTATAAAGATTGAAGAGCCTTCAATCGAGCAGACCTATGAAGTCCTCTGTGGCATCAAGTCTTATTATGAGAACTACCATAGAGTTCAAATCTCAGACAATCTCGTTCACAGAGCAGTAGTGCTCTCTGAACGCTACATAACCGACAGATTCTTACCTGACAAAGCCATAGATTTACTTGACGAGGCTTGCACCTGTGCAAACCTTCGTAACAAGGCGATCTCTGAGGCCGAGATAATGGAAAAGGATTTGGAGGATGCAAAGCTTGACCTCCAGGATATGGAAGCTGAGACTGAAAATCCTGACTATGAGGAACAGGCGAAGACAAAGGCCGAAATTTTGGCCTTTGAGCAGAAGCTACCAGAACTTCAAAAGGCTGCATCTGATAATCTCGTAACCGAGGAAGACCTTGCTAAAGTAATTGAACTTTGGACTGGCATTCCTGCCTCCAAAGTCATAGAGTCTGACCTTCGCAAACTTTCAAATCTCGAGGAGAATTTGAAAGCACACGTCAAAGGTCAGGATGAGGCCGTCCGCGCCGTTGCGGCTGCTGTAAAACGCTCTCGCATTCAAATAAATGCGAGACGCAGGCCTGCAAGCTTTATCTTTGTCGGCCCAACAGGTGTCGGTAAGACAGAACTTGTAAAACGTCTGTCGGAGGAACTCTTCGACACACCTGAGACGCTCATCCGCCTTGATATGTCGGAATTCATGGAAAAGCACAGCGTCTCAAGAATCATAGGTTCGCCTCCAGGATACGTCGGATATGACGAGGCAGGCCAGCTCACCGAAAAGGTTCGCCGTAAGCCTTACTCCGTCATCCTCTTCGACGAGATTGAAAAGGCTCACCCAGACGTCATGAACATCCTTCTTCAAATCCTTGACGAGGGCAAAATCAATGATGCGCAGGGTAGAACAGTAAACTTTGAAAACACAGTCATTGTCATGACGTCTAATGCCGGTTCAGAGCGCAAGGACAATGCGCTCGGCTTCGGCAAGACTCAGACCGATGCCAATAAAGAAAAGGCCATGAAGGCACTTCGTGACTTCCTTCGCCCTGAATTTATTGGCAGGGTAGACGAAGTGGTACTTTTCAACGACCTCTCAAATGAGAACTACAAAGAAATTGCAGTTCTCATGTTAAACGAACTCGTCGAACCACTTCGTGACAAGGGCATAACGCTCACCTTTGACGACGATGTTCCGGGCAAAATCGTCGACAAGATGGACTCCGATGTCCGCGGCGCTCGTGACCTTAGAAATGTCATAAGACGCAACATCGAAGACCGTATAGCAGACATAATTATCGACGCTGATGGCGCTACAATTACACACATAAATGTCTCTGTAAACGGTGACGATTTGACTGTAAAATCAGTTTAAATTCATATTGACTTAAAACGGTGGTTATGTTAGAATAATCACCGTTGTAAATGCAGGTGTAGTTCAATGGTAGAATTCCAGCCTTCCAAGCTGGTTACGTGGGTTCGATTCCCATCACCTGCTCCAAATGTGCGCTGATAGCTCAGCAGGATAGAGCATCTGCCTTCTAAGCAGAGGGTCGGGGGTTCGAATCCCTTTCAGCGTGCCATATGGTGGGTATAGCGTAGTTGGTTAACGCGCAAGTTTGTGGCACTTGAGACCATCGGTTCGAATCCGATTATCCACCCCACAAAAGCTGAAAGGCGGCTTACTAAAGCCGCCTTTCTAAATATGGGGATGTCGCCAAGGGGTAAGGCAACGGACTTTGACTCCGTGACTCGTAGGTTCAAATCCTGCCATCCCTGCCAAGAAAAAGAGCTTTGCAATTCCAGCAAAGCTCTTTTTCTTTTTTGTAATTCCCTTGTAACCTTATTTATGGTATAATGCTTTGGGTGATTATTTATGCTTAATGAAATTTATGGTCCACTTAAAAGTGGCACAGACATTCGCGGTACTGCTGTAGAAGGCATTGCTGGTGAGCCTGTAAACCTTACCGATGAAGCTTTAACTGCTATCGGTTATGGCTTTGCTGCATGGCTTTATGAAAATGTTACACCATCCTATGGAGAGCGCTATGTTATAGCTTTCGGCCATGACTCAAGAATCTCAGCAGAGAGAATTAAAGGCCTTGTACTTCCAACACTTCTTGACTGTGGTATCGATGTCAAGGATTGTGGCCTTGCTTCAACTCCTGCTATGTTTATGACAACTGTAGATTTTGAATGTGACGCATCAATCGAAATCACTGCAAGTCACCATCCTTGGAATAAGAACGGACTCAAGTTCTTCATCCGTAAAGGTGGACTTGAGGGCTCCGATATTGAAGCAATTCTTACAAATGCCCAGTATGATGTAAAGCCTGACCTTCCAGCTGACATGCCGAAGGGCACAGTCACAGAGGTCAACTACATGAACACTTATGCGCAAAATCTTCGTGAGAAGATTTGTGCAGCAGTAAATGCAGATGATTATGCTCGTCCGCTTCGCAATTTCCACATTGTTGTTGACGCGGGCAACGGCGTCGGTGGATTTTACGCCGAGAAAGTGCTCGCACCACTCGGTGCTGACATTGAGGGCAGCCAGTTCCTTGAACCAAATGGCATGTTCCCAAATCACATTCCAAATCCTGAAAACAAAGTTGCTATGGCTGCCATCTCAAAGGCAGTGCTGGACAGCGGTGCCGACCTCGGCGTAATCTTTGATACCGACGTTGACCGCGCAGCCTGCGTTGCCGCTGATGGCAAGGAAATAAACCGCAACGCGCTGATAGCGCTTGCCTCAGTTATTGCCCTTGAAGGCAACGAAGGCGGAACAATTGTTACTGACTCAGTAACAAGTTCTGGTCTTAAGAAGTTTATCGAAGAGGATCTCGGTGGTAAACACCACCGTTTCAAGAGAGGCTACAAGAACGTTATCAACGAATCTATTCGTTTGAATTTCGAAGAACGAGTAAATTCACCACTTGCAATTGAAACCTCAGGTCATGCTGCAATGCGTGAGAATTACTTCCTCGATGATGGCGCTTATCTTATGACAAAAATCATAATTAAAGCCGCTCAAATGAGAAAAGAGGGCAAGACTCTCGACTCTCTCATCGAAAATCTTCAACAACCAGCCCTCGCAGAGGAGTATAGAGTAAAAATCTTGGACCCAGATTTCAAACCTTATGGTATGAAAGTCCTCTCTGATTTCGAAAATTGGCTCAAAGAGAACGACGCTTATGTTCTTGCAACAGACAGCTTTGAAGGCGTTCGCGCAACAAAGACTGCGGCTGACGGTTGGATGCTTCTTCGTCTCTCTGTTCACGATCCAATCCTTCCTCTCAACATCGAGACAAACATCGAAGGCTCCGCAAAAGACATCCTTGCTGACGCAAAAGCCTTCCTCTCTCAGTACGACAAACTTGATATCTCAGCCCTTGGCTAAAACAAAAGCCCCGACTCCTCGGGGCTTTTAGTTTAAAATTTATCGGCAAAAATATTTGAAATTTATAGATAATAAATTGAAATTTTGCCGATAAGATAGTAGAATATTCTTGGTGATTTTATGG